>Ga0213859_10000380_pt1 | contig 20031 bp, 5 predicted proteins | sample PICome_2_FD_160133 | JGI IMG/M metagenome (GOLD analysis project Ga0213859, IMG submission 160133) | Coastal seawater microbial communities near Pivers Island, North Carolina, United States - PICO304 | ecosystem: Environmental > Aquatic > Marine > Coastal | place: USA: North Carolina | collected...
TTATACAAAAACGATAGAAATAAGAAAAAAGTTAATCGATCAGGCAAAGCAATACGATGAAGAAAATCCTAATTTAATTTTTAACTTAATGCCAAAGCACTATTTTCTTGAAGCCAGCGATTTTCAAAGCCTTCCTATTTTTAGTAGTCAAGAAGCATATGCTGCTCTGGCATCTGTAGTATCAGAAGACGGTTTTTCTATTAATAAAAATGGAGAAACTGGTCAAATCAATACAGATATTCCTAAAAATACTGAAATTGTTAATATTGCTCTTATTTGGGCCAGATTCTTTGATCAGCTTAAGCTTTATATTTCATCAATATCAAATCTTTTAAATCTAAACTATGATACAATTAACAATAAAAGCATTATAGGAATGCAAGTTCCTATTTTATGTAAAATGTATGGAATAGATTTTAAAGAGATATTTCCAACAATAACAAAGGATAAGCTTAATAACCACAATTTAAATTATGAAGACATTATATCTGATATTAGTATTAGAAAAATACAAAATATTTTGTGGCAAAGATTTTTAATAAATTCACAAGGATTTATTAGGTCAAAAGGCACGATTAGAAGCATTAAGTCTTCTTTTAGATCTTTTGGTATTGATTTTGAAAAATACATAGAAATAAAAGAGTATTCGAGCTTTAATGATATTAGACAAAAAAATGATTTTAAATTTATCGAGAATTCTTTTAATTGCTTAGACTTTGGAAATAAAGAAATGATAGGTAAGTCATCTATTTTTCCAGATGACGACTCTACGAATAATTTTTCTTTAAATAAAGTATATTTTTTATTAGAAAATATTAAAACTCCTATAAATAAGAACAGTGATAACGTAGTTTTACAAGACTCTTTTACGTTAGGCTTTGATAAAGATTGGACTATAGAGACATTTTTTAACTTTAAACCTACAATCAAAGACAAAGAAATAACAGGTACACAGCTTTACAACTCTAAACAGTGCTTGCTCAAAATAAATAGTAACGACTATCTTTCGCTAATTGTAAGATATGAAAGTTATACTAATACAAAAGCTAATCTAGGAAAAATTGTTGCTCTAATATATCCTATAAAAAACAATAGCAGCTACAATATTCAGCTTGAAATTTTAGATGTTAACATATTTGACTTGCCTAAGTATTTTTCGATTAGCCAAGAAACAGACTTTACAACAAACTCAATCACTTATAGCATGAGAATTCAAGATATTGGAAATCATGTCGAGCTAAAACAACAGTTGTCTTCTTCGCAAACAATAAGTGATATTACAAATAGAGATATATATAACGTCATTACAAAAGACTTGCGTACAATTGTAGAGACCGACAAAAACTTAAGCTTCTATGAAAACAAAGTTGATATTTCAATTGGAAGTTTTAAATATGCAAATGAAGGAATGTTATCGTATACAATATCAGATGATGACTTAGATACAGACTTTCAAGGTCAAATATTTAAAATAAGAGGATGGAATAAAAAATTAACAAATCAAGAAATCATATCACATAGTGACAATATTAAAAATGTTGGAATTGATTCAAACAAAATAGACAACAAAGTTATTTTTGATGTTGACTTTTTCGATGCAGGTAGTACTTTAGACGTGGTAGAAAGCATTAGATGTTTTTATCCTAGGGATAACTCTTTAAATTTTTATTTAAATGAAGAAAATAATAATTTAGAACCTTTAAACAAAAGTGTAATTAAAACTCGAGACTTAATAACAGATATATTTGAAATTAAAAGCTTGATATGCAAAAAAAATAATATTGTATTAGATTCACCTAGTAATTACAATAAAGTAAATATAGTAAGCTTTAAAGATGAAAAAAACAAGCAGTTAAAAAATAACTTTACGTCTTTTCCTGCAAATGACTTGCCTGTTGATTTTAAAACAGATACTTCTAATAGGATTTCTGTTGACATGTCAATAGCAAAAGTTTTAAACGATGATATATCGAATTTAATCTCAGATTTAAATAGTTTTAATCAAACTATATCAAATGGGCAAACAAGATATCAATATAACTACAAGGATTTAGAAACAATTAGAGAAAGTTATTTTTCTAAATATAGTGATAAAGAAAATATCAACTACACTTCAATAATAAATATTTTTAAATTTTTTGACAACATTATGTCTTCTATATTATACGATATAGTACCAAGTCATGTCAAGTTTGAAGGTTTTAATTTAGTTTATGAGTCTCATGTTTTAGAGCGTCATAAATACACTTATAAAAATAAATTTACAAACTATTCAATTAATGACTATACAAATAATCACTCTTATTCTAGAAAACCAGTATTACAACGAAGAAACTTGTCATACAATTTAGATAGAAAATTAAAGGAACGTTAATAAATGAGTAATATAGTTCCAATAACTGTAGACAGAAATATAGCTTTTTTTGATAACTCGCAAATATCTTATGTTCAAAAAGATGTTAGTGAAAATGTTGTTGATACTTTGCAAAACACGTGGTTTTACGACACATATCAGAACCAAATATCTAATAAATACAATTGTTTTATTGAACAGACTATTTATGTTAATTTATTTCCTGGTTTTTCTTCGAGATATTTTAAAAACAATATATTGAATAGCGACGAATATAAAAAAGAAATACCTCACAAACAAAAAGAAAAAATATTCTTTAATGACAGTGAAGAATATAAAGGCAACCCGTATAGTTTTCAAACAAATGTTTATGTTTTTAAAAAAGCTTACGGTTTAACCAATCCAGATCCTTTGTTTGAAGTAATAGAAAATGAACCTTTTGAAGATGCTGAAAATATTGAGTCACCGGGTGAATTTTTAAAAATGTCAAATGAGTTAAAATATCCAAGATACTTTAATAAATACTCATTATCTAGACTTAACTCTAATATTAGTGTATTTGGCACGATTGAAGAAATTGATGGCCAGATTTTGACAGAAAAACCTTTACAGGGATTAAAGTGTGAAATTGTATCAAGCAGCACAGATGCGAGAGATCGTGCTATAAAGATTGTTGAAAAAATAAGTCCTGAAGAGCTGTCTAGTGATCACACTAATCGAAGACAGCAATATAGAGTAGAGGCTTATTCAGATGAAGAATATGCAGATCTAGTAGTTGGTAATGATAGTCTATTAGAAAGATCTTTTTCGTATGTAACAAAAATAATTAACGGTCAAGTATATACAGTTGTCGATACTAGTCAAACTAGTTATTCACCAAGACTATCAAATAAAATAATATTTTATACAGAAGATGACAATAATATAATACCTTTTAACGATGAAAAAGAACAAAATTTAGACGCAGGATCGACGTCTACAAATAATGATGGAAGTGTTGAAGCTTCTCACGGAAACGACACAGATAATTCAGATGTCATATCAGCTGATTCACCAAGCTTCTCAGGAGAAAAAGACTAAATGGCTAAAAATAGAAATAGATACGTAACAATAGGTCAAAACCCAGAAAAACCTTTAGAGTTAGGCGGCAAATTCTATAGTATTACAAATAATATTAATAATACTTTTGGTCATCGATTATGGGCTGATGAGATAGGCTTAAAATCAGGAGTATTATCTAGTGTAAAAGCTAAAATTCTTAAAAATAAAGATTCAGAAGCTGGTACACTTCCAGCGACACGTGAAACAACAGGAAAGTTACTTGTTAACTTTGTCGATCCTTTTGATGAAACTAATGCTTTAACACTTGTTCCAGTTGATAGTAATATAAGAAGCAATGCTAATATTGGTTTTCCTATAATTCCAGTTACGAGAACTGCAGAAGATTCTTCTGAAGTTTTTGACAGTTTTTACATTACAACAGACGAGTCACTATTATCTGAAGGTACAATTTCAAAGTCTGATAGCTTTTATCAAGCAAAATATGACTTAGAAAATACGCTAATATATGAAAAGCCAAACACTTTTGATGATGGTGGAACAAAAAAGTTTGATAGTGTAAGAAAGCTATCTTATGATGCAGATGATAAAATTTTTGTACAAAAAAGATTTGTAGAACCTTACACACCTTATACAGAGTCTTTTTCTATTGAAGATATACCTAGTCCTCTTGAAAGTAGCGAAGATTCTGACTTTTATTATGAAACAATTGATTATGATATAAAAGAAAATTATAGTCTAGGAAAGCAGAGAGAAATAAAAATAACACTTGATTTTTCTAGTGATGATTCTGTCGACTTAACTCTGTTAAATACTCAAATGACTTTTGAACAATATAAAGATTTTATAGGTCTAGAAAGTACTAATTTTAGAGGAGATAGCTTACACAGTACAAGATCTTTTAATTTTTTAAAAAATGGTGGTTCAATTTATAGTTCTCATTTTTTGCCTACAGCTTATTGGGATTTTGCTAACTCCAGATGGAGTTATTTAGACGGTGTTAGAATGTCACTAATAGGGAACACTTCTAACGTTACGATTCAGGGCTTACCAATTAGTGATTTTGACCAGATTGAATATGCTTATCTTGGAGGATTAAACAATAAATCAAGTAAATTTAATATTCAAAGATCATTTAACGGTCCATTTAACGCTACAACGTCTAACGGGATTTATACTAAGCAATTAGAAAATAGCTTTTTAAACTTATGCAACAAGCCTTTATTAACAACACCTGGTTTCAGGATAGATGGAAGTTTAATAAAAAACAATACGTTAGAAAGCGAATATAATAAAAACGCAATTTCAAAAATAACAAGTAGTTATGGATTTCCTTATAAAGTAAATTGGCAACCTAGAAGTCAAAATTTAATAAACATGAAAGATTATCTTGCTAGTGACTTTTTGCTTGAAAAAATAGTAGTAAAAGGAAAGTTTACTTCAGAAGGAGAACTACCTATTAAAAAAGGCAACTTCAGTACTAGTTATCAAAGTGCTTTTTCAAGTTTGTTGGATCGAGATGATGATTCGTATGACGAAGCATGGAATTACGATGTCTTTAATGAAGTCTACCAGATGAAAGATGATTGTTTGCATAACGGAAACAGATATCTTTCTAATGCAGTTACTTTTTTTATTTTAAATGAAAGAAAAGGACTCAATTATATAAAAAATAATATTCCAATTAATCAGCAACAAACTTACACTCTCTTAGATAAAGAAACAATAGATAATATTAGTATCCCGCTAAACTCTACTTTAGTTACTACAGGAAAAAGATTAGAAAATTATTTAGGAGACTTTAAGTCTTATGAAAATATTAGAGAAAGACTTGTAGTAACCAGCCAAATATTGCCAAATAATTATTTTTATGATTTTGACGAATATAGCAATATAGAACTAGACTCAAATTTTTATTTAGATGTAACATCTGGAGATGAAGAAGGTAAAGAATTTTTAAAACCTATACTAAGTAAAAATGTTTTTTATTACATTGAAAATTATGACGCAGAAGATACTGCTTCAAATATTTTAGACTCTATATACATAGAAGATGGCGCTGATTATGAAGGTGGCAGCATTAACTGGAGTGAAAACTTTAAATTTGATTACGATATTACTAATGTTCACCCTTCTTCAGCGCCTGAAGAGCGTAGAACTTTTAGCTTAAAACTTTATGAAGACAGTAACGATAGTAGTTTTAATCAGAATTCATCAAGAGAGTTAGTTACTTATGCTAATATGTTAATACTAGGTAAAAACGAAAACATTGAAATAGACGAAGATGTTTTAAGTAATATAGATTATAAACATGAATTAAACTTTAGTAATAATGAAGATGTAATCTTAAGTGTAAACTCCCCTACAGAATTTACTTTAAAAAGTAGTCTAAGAAATATTAATAAATCAGATTATACTGATGAAAGCATTTATAAAATAAAAAGCAACAAAAAAGAAAAAAATATATTAGTAGAACAAAGAAAAAGTTCTGTAGTTGACTTTGCTCTAGACTCATGGATTTTAGGTTCTGGAATAGAAACAAAGAATCCTGATGATGTCACACAACTTCCTGAATTGATAGAAAAAAATATCTACAATTTGTTTAATTTTGTTAATAACGCAGAGACTAATCAAGACGATATGATGTTTTCTTTTTTAGGTCTTAATATTGAAAATGATCAAGCAGATGTTTATAGATGGCTAGTACTTAATGAAAGTATCTCTCCTGAATTTGGTAAATCAGATCAGGATGCTAATAATGTATCACCTTATATATACTTACGTCAAAAGCACTACGCTTCTTTAAATCTTAAAGTCAAAGATAAAGATGCACTTGAAGATAATACACATTACTTTTGCAGAATAAACTTTAAGTTTGAGTATAATAATGAAAATGTTTTTGAAGGTGATCCTAATTTTGATGGTCCCTACTCTTACAGTTGGCATAACAGTCCCGTAAGATCTTCTAGCTTTATTAGTGACGCCGCTAATATTTTTAACTTTATAACTTACATTCAAAGTGCTGATGGAACTGATGTTATTTTTAATTTAAGATTTTTAGATACGTTCGAGTCAGCTTCATCATATGACAGCTTTTTTAGACATGGTTTAGAAAATATTTCAAATATTAACGAACTTAGTTCAAGTTTTCTGTTTAATTTGCCTGATCCTGATGATACTTCTAATTTAATTTTTAATGTCGACTCTAATTATCCGTGGCGAGGAAATAAAGATAATTTCGAAGAAGAAAAAAGAAAGTATGTATGCTTTTTAAAGTTTTTATATTACGGATTTTTATATGCACCTATTACAGTAACAGAACCGCTTATTGGCGGAGGTAAAAAGGCAGCAGGCGATACATTATTTTCTAGTGGCTCGATTATTAGAATTATTAAAAACTTAGGAGCTTTTGAAGGTAGAGACAGTTCTAAGTATAGAATTAATCTATCTATAAACAAAGGTATCAATCCAAACAACGGAGAAGAGATTTATGAAGTTTCTTCTTCAAGTTTAGGTATTGAGTTCCTAGAAGATTTAGAAAATGATACACTAACAGGCATAAATTCGTCTCTTAGAACTAGTAAAAACTTTTATACGCCTGTTGATGGTGAAAGTGGATTTGGTTTTTTTACTCCTGCTAGCTTTGGTCTTGCTGACGGGAATTATATTATTAACTTTGGTATTGACCAGAATTTAGACGGAGTTGCTACGTCGAAGTTAATTGATCAACAATTATATTACTTTAACTTTCTAGAAAATTTTAGAGGAAGTGCTCCTGTTTATCAAACAGAAGAATATTATAATATAAATAATGTTTTAGAAGGTAAAAATTTAGGTGAACCTAATAATTTAGGAATCCCTTCAGAGCGTATTATTCATACTAACTATTCTGATAGTAAAAAATTAACAGCTGATGCAAAAAGCTTTTCAGGTAAGACTTTTAAAAGTGCAGGTGGCGTCGATAATATTAAAAAAACAACTTATTTGCTTAAGCCTACTGACGAATTGGTTTTTGGTGTTTCTTCAAACTGTAACGGCGAAGTAGCACCAACTGTTGTTAAACTTCATGATAAAATTGAAATTACATTAATTGGAAGAGACTATAAAGATAGCAAATCAATTAAGACTAATGAATCAAAATCAATTAGAAAAGTAGTTGTAGGAGACAATTACATCAAAAAGCAAGGAAGTTACATATATGACTTAGAAGGATCATATAATGACAATGTTTGGAGCAAGAATAGTCTGTTAAACTCTAAGCAGGAATTTGAAACAAAAAAAGTAACAGGACTTAAGTCTTCAAATAAGTTTGGATCTTACTCAGATTTTGTTGTTTTAGACAAAGTATTTAAAAAAACAGGCAGCAAAAATACAATTGTATATAAGTCTGATAGTGTTAATCCTAGTTTGGCTAACGTATTTTTAAATTGCACAAACAAAAGACCTTTATATACAGTAGACTCTTTAGACAGATATGTCTATAGAAAAAATTTAAGTTATAAAAAGAACTTTAGATTACTAGAGTTTCCTCAAAACTTTATAAGTAATATACACGAAAATTTAAATGAGCCAGGGTCATATAAATTAGTAATTTCAGACAGTATTAAAAGTGATAGAATTGAAAGCTATCCAGATAGATACTCAAATATTCTTTATGACTGGCACGAGACTTTTCATCTTCACACTTACAAAGACTTTTTTGAAACAAATAAATCGATATCAGAGACTAGCTATAGTATTCTTAAAAACAACATAGATGGTTCTAAGTTTAATATTTATTTTGACATAAATAGTTATTCTGCAGGTTTAGACTACGAAGATTATGAATCGTTTTTAAAAAAGTCTAAGTCTAATAATGACAGCTTAATAGGGGATACTTGGGATACATCTAAGTTTGAAACGTATTCAGGTGAAGGCTGGGGTTATTCCCAAACGATTTCATCATTAGGCATTAATTTTTCCTTTAAAAAAGAATTTGATTATGGCGACAATTTAAATAGACATTACAAGACTTTAAAAACTTATTTGCTTCCTTTTTCTAAAAATATGATAATTCAGTCCCCCATAGAGATAAAAAACAACAATGATAGAATTGGAAACATTGAAAGCAAAAAATATATTTCTAGTGATAAACTTATAACAAAAACTCTAGACGCTAATTCTAGCGTTACTTTTGACAGATATACAATTCAGTATATGTTGCATGATATTGATCCCGAGTATTGTGATTCTTCTTCTGACGTGTTTAGTCTATTGTATGGTAAAGAAAACAAAGAATATTCTAGTGGTTGGTGTCTAGTAGTTGAACCAACAATAGAACAGATTAATACTTTAATTAATGAAAATACAGTCGGTGAAGAAATAAATAGATATTTTTACAATGACTACAATTATATTCCTATTGATCCTCGTGTAGACGTTGCTAACAATATTAACGTTAATGAGGACTACCACGCAAGTTACAAGTATTATAATACTGAAATTTCTATTACTTTGTCACAGGATGCAAGTGGCAATTCTTCTATTTATGACGTTGTTAAAAACTTTAAGTTAATAAAAAAAGAAGATTTAAGAGATGGAAGCGAAGAACAAGGTGGAAACCCAGGAGAAAAAAAATATTGGTTAGTTTCTCCTCTTTACTTTTGGGAAACAAGAGAGTTTTACTTAACTCACCAAGACTATGATAATGTAGGTACCAGTATTGATAGTTTAATTAGTCAAAGCTTTTTTAATTCAAACAATGAACAGTCTAATGAGACTGATAAATGGTTAAATTTTGGCTTTGGACGTCGTGACTATCTAAGTAATGAGTTTATAGGCTCTAATAATCTTTACAAGAGTCAATCTGGACATACTCATCAAGAAGACGATGATCAAGCTGCTTGGTATGCGAAGCTGCAAGACAAGAATGATACTAGTGGAGCAAGACGATCAATTGGAAGAAACAGTTCAACTGAAGGGCATAGAAAAGTTTATAATGAGTTTATTATATTTAATACAAACTTAATCGCAACTAATATCGGCAATATATATCTAAGGAGTGTAATCGATGAGCCAGATTTAGCTTCACCAGCGTATGAAGGTTCACAAACGTCAGAATTTTTTGATGATTTTACAGGTATAATTCCAATTAGTGATACAGATCTTATTGCTTCTGATCCGGCTTGGAATAATTCTTTTTACCATCCTATCTATCCAATTAGAAGAAAAATAAATATAACAGGAAAGCCTTCAGAACTAGCAATTAGTGGAATAAGCGATGATCTTATGACGCTAACTTATATTACAGGTAGTACTTCTACTGATGTAAAAATTTCATTTTTAGATAAAAATGCAAAACTGGTTCCTTTAACATGGGATGAATTAAAATTCTCTGGCACATCTAGCAGCTGTGCAATTGAAGATCAGCTATATATGTTTCCTACTAGTTATATTAACGGTTATCAAACAAAAAATGAAAACGCTGATTTGTTTGATAATGACTTGTTGATAGAAGAAAATAAAGGATATTTTATTGACAAAAATTATTTCAACAATAATATTTCAATATTGAAAAAAAGAGAGTCATTAGGTTTAGATAATATTTTAAATAGATACGGTAGTACTTACGACAACAGTTTTAATGTGAATGAAAAAATTTATAGTTCAAATTGTAAAACTATTTCAAATAATTTGTTATTTGATACGAGTTATGATTTTGTATATAAGATAAAACATCTGTATATGTCTGGATATTATAATACAGTAGAAACTCCAGAAGAACAAGATTTTTACAAACGACTTAAGATTGTTGATTTAAAAGGAATTAAGAATAATTTTACATTGTTTAGAAAAAACAAAATTTGCGAATCTGAGCTTATTTATAGCTTAGATGATAGTAAAAAAATAAGATTAAGTGAAAATAGTCTTTTTCAAAATAAAGAAAAATTAAATAGCAAAAATATTCCTTATTTTGAAATTGACTTATCTTCTTCAATCATAAAATCAGAATTTTTAACAGATGGTGACAAAGTAAAACAAATACCTTGCGCACACTACAAAATAGACTATGTTTATGATACTAATTTAGGTGACTCATATACTGAGCCAACTCTTACAAATTCAGCTATTTCTGAAGCTGATGGTTCTTTAAGAATAGAATCTATAGATAATATAAATCTTGGGTCTCCAATTTATAGGCTTGATAGTAACCCTGAAGGTTATGATTCTAAAGAACAACAAGAAGAAAAAATAAAAGACTTCTTTTACGGATTTTCTAGAGAAAAGAACAATAGATTTCCAATAAAAAGACTTGATGGCTTTAAATATGGCGTAGACTCAGGTAGTACTAAGAGTATGCAAGTTTATTTTAAGTCAAATAGTTATGGTAATTTTTCTGATAAATTAATGGGTACTGTAAATTACTGTACAATTACTATCACTAAAAACAATACAAATCAGTATAATAGAACAGTAGAAAGACAGTTTGTAAATAGCAACTTTGTGTATATACAAAGTAGCGAGGCAACTTTGACTTATAATACAGATGTTTATTGTAGATCTAACTATCCTTATATAGAAAATGAAAATCATAGTCTATCACAATGGAGCACATAAAAGATTTAGTCTCTACTACAAATTGTTAATTGAAATATATATCTTTATGAAGGCACACAAATATTAAAAATTAAAACTAGCTGCAAGAAAGAAAAATTATAAAATGTCAGGAATTTTAGACAAAAAAAGTAGAATCTTAGACTTTGTGATTACTGAAAACGGTAGATCACAAATCGAAGATGGCGACATAAGATATAAATTTGCTACTTTGAGTGATAGTTCTATAGTGTATACACAAGATTTTGAAAAAAGTCTAGTTAATAAAAGTCTTGTTTCTAATTCTGAGTTTTGTTATATTCCTTTAGAAGCTGATACTGCTACTAATAGTCAAATTAATCCAGAATTTGATTTAGGTAAGTATTTTAACAATATTAATAGTAATATACTTTATAGTGAAGAAGTTAAAAACGAAGTTAATTTTAATGATTCTGTCGATGTTTTTTTAACTAATTTTTCCTTAGGCAGTAAACTAAAAAATTTAAAATTATTATCAACTAAAAACAAGATAAATCAAAACACCAAGATATTATTTAAAGATAATGGTCGTCTAAACATATCTTTTGACTTTACAAATAAAACCAACAAGTATAAAACAATTGATTCTTATAGATCAAAAAAAGAAAACCTGCCTGTTGTAGCGTTAGACAAAAGAATGAGTCATAAGACAAATTATAAAGTTATGATACCAAAAGATATAACGGGTAATGATCTTTATGATTTAGATAATTTTTCAAATCTTGAAAATTTAAGCTCAAATAATACAACTGGATTTTTATTTACTAGCTACTCTCGAAGTAAAACAAAAGAAAACAACGATGAAGTAAAAAATCGACAAAAAGAAATAAATCATATTATTGACAAACTTGAAAAAGATCCAGATGTTTTTAAAAAAGTCTATGAGCTTGAAGAAAACTCTAACGAAAATACTTTTATATTTGAGCTTCACGAATCAAATTTTTTAAATAATTCATTAGAAAAACTGTCGTTTATTAAAGTTGGCGATTTTTATGATGCTAAAGAAAATAGAGTAAGAAAAGTTTATTTGATTGGAAAATTGTTAAATTCTAGAGTTGACTCTAGCGACCTAGATGTAATATTTAGCTTTAATGATGGTAACGTTAATTTAAAAAACAAATCTAATTTTGCGATATCTGCTTTTTATTCTTTTGTAACAATGTTTACTTTAGTGTTAGAATAAAGTTATGATTTAAGGTTAATATGCATGTCAATTAATAAATTTAGAAAAAACATACTAATAAATTTCAATACAAAAAGTGTATTTGCTATAATGCCTAGTAGATCAAGTAGCGAATTATTTTTTAGAATTCCTTTTACTTTAAACAGACAAATATCTTTAAAACTTGTTAAAAAAATTCAAGTTGTTTGTCAAAACAAAGATTCATTTAGCAAAACTTTTAAAAATAATTTATTCGGAGAGTCAAACAATTTAAAACATTACAACAATGAAACAAGTAATTATGATTATTTAAAAGAATCAATATCAAAAAGCATATATTATGATTACAATGAAAAAATAAAAAATTCTGAAGAAAATCTTTTTTATGAAAGCGACTTTAGGGAGAGAAATTTTGAATTTGATATTGACAATATATATTCAAATTCAAATATTTACAACTTAGACTTAAGTGTTAATTTTTCAAAAAAAATAAAATCAAGGCAAATCAATACAATAAGAATTTTTTTAATAGGTGAAAAAAATGTAATATTAGATGAAACTGATATTTTGGTTTGTAATTTTCTAGATATTAGTCGTAACAAAGCAATAATTGATCAAAAGATTTTTTATAAAAGATATTTTTTAGATAACTTTATTGATAATATCAAACTATCTATTACAGAAGACTGTAGCGAGTTAAAAATAAATAGTACAGCTGCAATCGACTTAAGCTATTTTGAAAACATAGAGATTGTTATAAGTTATTTACAAAGTAGTAGCAATTTGACTGCAGCATGTAAAACAAAAGATCTGGCAACAAACTCTAAATATTTTATTGTTAATGATAATGTAGATGACTTTGCAAAACTAATTTCTGAGAGCTTTTACGAAGATAATTTAAATGAATTTAATATTCAAATTTCTGTCAAGCTTAATATTAAAAACAATAATGAAAATAATAGAGTCGACAGCAGGTCAAAAAACATAAAATATAATACGACATTGACTTTCGATAGAAATAGCAAGTTTATTAGAAGTTGCGTAAGTAATAGCACTAGTGTATATGCAAATTCAGTAATTAATTCTTTGTCACTCAGACAAGACTTACAATTACTAGAAAATTCTACAACTATAAATAATTTAATAACTTTTTCTAACAGTGTAAAAGAGGAATTACTTAAACAAATTATTATAAATGATATCAAGATAAATAATACTTCTCTTGACTATTTTTATAATAACTCTTCACTATCAATAAACAATATTGTTGCGTATAAAAGCAAGTCTTTGTTTGATATTGTAAACGACAGTTTAAACGTTAGTGGTATAAGTTTGTTTACAAAAACTTCAAACAGAGAAGTATTATGTACAATAACTCTAGAGTTCTTGGGAAGTACTTTTACTAATATATCTAATAAGTTAGTTTCAAAAGAAGACTTTTCTAGTGTAATAAATAGTGCAAATCAAATTTTTAAAAACAATATTTTTATTTCAAATATAACACTAAATTCAAACTTAAGTGAAAGTAATCGATCAATATATCAGTATGATGATATTGTTCTTTCAAGCGTTAGTGAATTTAATGACATTGCTTATTCTTTAGGCTATGTCAAAAACAATCAAGGAGATATTAAATCTTTCTTTGAATCTTGTATTGTTAAAATAGAAAACAACACTAAAATTAACCAAATTAATATGAATTGCAATAAATTAAATTATTTTTCTTTTAAGGAAATATTTGATTTAAGTACTATAAACGAAGGTTCTATATCAATAAAAAATAATTACATTAACAATTTTATTCACACAGATGATTTTTATCATTTATCAAGTAAAAAGTCAAACAATAAAAACAAAAACATAGTAAGTTTTTTTATTGCAGAATCAGACTCTTTATCTTTCAAAAGTTTATCAAAAGTTCCTAGTCTAAACTTAGAAAATTTACTAACAATACAAATTTTACCTTTTCCAGAGATTGTTTCTAGATTTAGAGGTTTTGGAATTGATGATAACAATAATGTCATATTAGAAGAAAAATTTAATAGTATTGTTTCTACGGTCGAAAATTCAAGTAGTATTAGTGAAGCACGTAATATTTTAATGAGAGAAATGATGATGTTTTATTATACAGGAAACCCAAACCTAAACTGGTCAAAGTTTCTTAAATATAAAAATACTTTTATGGATGAAACAAAATCAAAAAACATAAACAACTACTCAGAAATATTTGAAGACTTAATAACTTTATCTGTCAATAAAAAAAATATTTTCAATGAAAAGACTAATTACGAAAAAGATGAACTAATAAGTTTAGTTTCAAGTTTAGACCAATCAATATTGACATCAAATATTATAACAGAAGTTGTTGAAGAAAAGTTTGAAAGCAAATATTATAACCTAGGTTTAAACAATAAAGAAACATTCTTTTTTAGAGAAAATTTTCCTTATACACTGTTGTTTGAAAATGAAGAGTATATTGCTAACGATAACGAATACAATGTAAGAGAAATTTCTATATTAAAAAATACTAATGCTGTTGATAGTTTAAAAATTAATCTATCACATTTTGAAAAATTATATAGCTTTGAAGAAAATATTTCAGGAATTGATCCGTACGTTAGAATTTCTTTTATGTTTTTAATGACAAACAAAGAAAAGTCAATTAATCAAGAAGTTGTAGATAATACTGACTTTTTAATTACTAATTATAAGGGTAACGATTACTTAACTTTTAACAGCAATTTTGTTAAAAAGAACAAAGAAGACTTTTCAAGTTTAAGCAGTACCATAGAAAACGCTTTTATTTCAGTTGCAAAAGAAAAAGAATTATTTTTAAATATTGATATATCTAAAGGAAAACTATTAGATATTGACAATGTTAGTTATAAAAACTATGCAGCTTTTTTTGACTTTTGTAAGTCTAATAATATAGTGTATCTTGAAAAAGTTCTAATAAGAACAAGCTTGAGTTTTGAAGTTTTAAATTCTGATGACTGTATTTTTAGTGTTTTTAATTTTGAAGTTCCATTTTTAAACTTAAATAATAAAAATATACGTCTTGATAGACTAAATAAAATATCTACAATAATAGTTAATTAAAAAGGTTTTTTTGTGACATGCCTATACTTTCTACATCAAATATTTCATTAAATACTGCTGAAGCAAACGTTTCAAGTTTAGACAATAGAGCATTGCAAGGTTTGGATGCAACAGCTATTACTGAAGCTCTTCCGAATATATTAACTGAAGTTGTAACTGATGAAAAGACTTTGAATAATATTAAAATTACAAGTTTTATAAGAGGTGAAGACAAACGTGAAGATGATAACAATTCTTTAGAAGTAGAAGTAGATCACTTCTTGTCATTAGAAAATAATAAACATAATGTTTTAACAGAAAACAAACTAAATTCAATTAAAAATTATACAAACAATTGTATTGAAAATTATTATAATCATCTTGAAAACAAAGTAGACATGCTTCTTTCTGTAAACAACAACAATAAAACTTTTATTAATAACTACTTTGAAAAAACAAATACTTTTAATAATCTTAAAATAAACCTTCTAGACGCAATAAAAGAAAAAATATCTAATATTAAATTAAATAATTACGAAAGCAAAGTTAAAGAGTTTGTGCAAAGTGACAATGCATCAACTTATTATTTTAACACAGTTAATAAACACTTTTTAAGCAATATAAATATAGAAAAAAACAAAAAAGTTTTAAACAGATTTAACTACGTAACTTCTTACAGTAATGAATTGTCGTCTAACACATTTGAAACAGACTTTAAAAACACGCTACAAAAACACTGCATGTTAAATTTTTCATTAGAAAACGATTCTAATGAAAAAACAATAAGTACAGCAATAAACAGCTTTAACATTCAAAACATTGTCACTATGATAAGAAATGCTTATTTTTTGTCACCTAGATGTTTATTTGACAATTATAACTCTGAGAGTTTTAATGAATATGAAGTTAAAAACGATAATTTTATTGTATATACAACCGAAGTTGATTCATTTGATATTTTTTCTAATATAAACTTCTCTAAAAATACTATTAATACTAGCAAGATATCTGAGTCGAACATAATAAGTAGAGCAAGAACTTCGCAAGACTTTACATACCCAGAGTATTATATTACAAATGATTCAATTTCAGTTTTAGACGGAGTACAATATTTGCCGCTAAATCTGCAAAACTATATTGATAGTACTATGATTCAAATTTTTAAGACTGCTGAACATATTAAAAACAAAGATTATAACGATTCTATCAAAGGTTTGTTTTTACCTCTTCCTAGCATAGTCTTTGCACATGAAATAAACAAAGCTTTTACAGGAGAGTTTTTTAATATTGATCTTGCAAAAATATATGCATTTAAAGATCTTGGCGCTCAAGAACTTCTTACTTACTTTTTATTTGGTACAGCTGACTCATCTTCGAATATAAACAATAAAGTTAATTTAATATGTAAAAGAAACTTTTTAAATAAAGCTAATGATGAAATAATATATAACAAGCTAGATTCTATAACAGAGTATGTTCGTCAGAGTTCAAATAACTCTGGTCAAATAAAAAATAAAAATAATTTTAATTTAGACAATAAAAGTAAAATTAATATAAACGATTTAGATCAGAAAATTAGTATTGACAGCTTAGTTAAAAAATATAAGCTGTCTAATGCAAAAAATAAAATGCAAGGCAATATTGACTTTTTTGAAGAAGTTATTAGTTCAATAAATAGCGCGTCAGTAAAAGATAGACTAGTTGCTTATTGCAAAGACGACGTAGAATCAATTTCTATAATCAACAAAGACTCTTCTTTGTTTGACTTGTTTTTTACTTCAAATGATGATGAGTCTATTTTTTATAGCCACATAGATCTAGTCAGTAATCATTCAATTAATAATGTTAACTTTAAAGGTTACCAGTCTCTAGTAAAAGATAATTTATTACCAAACGAAAAATATAAAGAATTAAGTGACAGTATAAAAGAGTTTATTTCTTATTACTACCCTAGTAATAATTTATTTAGTTCAAGCAATTTATATTATAAAATTTTAAAAAGTATTATAAACGAAGCTGAAGCTGTTGAATTTGACAATTATGAAGAATATAACAATACTCAATCTCTATATTTAAATTATTTCAAACCGGGCTTTAGCAATAACATATCTGCTAAGAAGCTTATAGCTGAAAGATTTATAAAAAAAGCAGTTCAACTTGATGAAATTTCTTCACCTGCTTTTTCTAAAAACGAAGGACTACTATCTTTCATGTATGATCCTGAAAGCTTCGATATTAATGACTTAGACGTTGAAAACAAAAACGAGTTTGATACCTTCATTGAAGCAATTCTTAATACATCTGAAAAGCTTAAAATTATAAAAAGTACTGTTTTTTCACATGACAACATTAAAGATTTGTCAAAAGCTTCTGATTTTCGAAGAGTTAGTAATTTAAAAATAGTAGCAGGTAATGGACTTAGCGAGATTGAAGACTTAAATACAAATAATTTTGGTTTAGGTGCGATAATAAACTTTAATGTTTTTCCAAATTATTCTATGCTTTATAACTTTAACGGTAGTAAAAATTTTGAAGAAGACTCTAATATCAAATTTGATATACAAACTAAAAATAAAATAGGCGAAATAGTAGAGTATGGAGAATTAAATCCAAATACTAATAAAAAAGAAATTTTAACTCAGACTTATTTTATCAAAAAAGACTTTAATTTTGATGTAACAAAGTCTAAAAAAATAAAAATTAAAGTTACGCCAAAGTTAAACAGTTCTTTGAAAAACAGAGATAACTATTCTTATCCAAGTTTTGTTTTAAGTGATGAATTTGAAAGTATATTTGATTCTGAAGAAAGAGAGTCATTTGTCTTTTATAAAATAATAGATATTATTCAAGATATGCTTAGAATGAAATTAGGAAATTATTTAGATATAAACATTAGCAGTGAAAGTGATATTGATAATTTAATTATAAATGATGATATTTTGCTCGACGTGATAGCCTTATTAGAAACTTATTCTGAGTTGTATTTGACTTTTTCTTCAAGACTACAGCGAAATAATGCGATAAAAATATTTAGTTGGCAGAAAAAAGATATTGTGCATGGATCAGCAACAGGATATTCAAATTCTAATTTTAGTCATAACGGAATTATATCTAAACACTCTGAAGTTTACAACTCGTTTAAGGATGTAATGGAATTACAAGAAAATGACAACATACAAATACTCTCTAGTAGCGACTCAACTCTTTTAGTTAGTGACATAATTGATATTACAAATTTTTATTTAAATGTTTCTAGCTTTAAAGATTTATCAACAGTCAAAAATATTTGCAATACTTTTAGTACGCATACTACAGACATAGTCTATAAAGTATTATATTCACTATTTATGTCTGACTATTCTCAAGCGCTAAATTTTGATTTAGTAAATGGATTTTTAAATTTTCAAGAAAAAATAATAACGTCAGACCCTGATGATGTTGTCAGTAGCAAGATATTTGACAAAATAGAAGGAGTGAGTAAAAATTTTGTTGAAAACATAGAATCTAAGTTTTATGACATGTTTTTTATAAATAAATTAAGTAAAAGTCTTAACTACATGGACATAAAAAACAAAGTTAATAGCGATTTTTTTGACGCTATTTTTAAATTAAAAGATTATGACTATTTTATTAATAACAACATATTTGAAAAAAGCAAAAACTTTAAAGTACAAAAGATGAATAAGCTTTCCTCAAATATTGTTAATAATAACATTTCTAAGATTTCTTTTTGTAGTTCTCGAGAAAACTTTTTAAATGCTAACTTTAATTCTTTTTCTGTTAGTAGCAAAAACATGAACAACAAAAATGAATATTCTATTGTAAAAATAAAAGTAACTTTAATAGATCAATTTAATACAAACAGACTCTACATTCCTAAAACATATTATTTTTCTCCAATGATTACTGATGTTTTGTTTTTAACTAGTGAATTTATTCAAAATACTAATTTACAAGATAAAGGTGGTAAAAAGATAGGATTGTTTAATACAGATAATCCTGTTGAAGAAAGACTTCTTGTTGAAAATTTTAACAGTTTATTAAACAGCAACAGCAATTTTCTAATAGATATCGTCAAACAAAAGTTTAAAAATTTTGGTCTTAATGATCAAGAGTATATTAACTTATATAAGCATTTATTGTACTGTCATTCTTCTTCTGAAGAGATTTACAGACTATTAAAATACAGCTATAAATTTAATAATAAAAAAGGCACTTATAAGTCAAATATAAGTACTAATGTACATAGTTTAGTTGCTGGCTTAAATGAAAAACAGTATTTTGACATTTTCAATGAAGACAAATCAAATTTTGAACAAAAATTAATTTTTGATGAAGTCTCTCAGACATATGCGATTAAAGGTGAAAATTCTGCTTTTAATTTATTAAGAAAATTAGAAAATTTACATTCTTTAGAAGAAATAGAAGAAGCTGTTAATGGTAAAAATTATGACATATATAATGTTGCTGTAAATCCTTTAGACTTTTATTATATTGACATTGCTGAAGAAGGAAGTGACAATTTAAATCAAAATGTTTCAGAAGAAAAATACACGCTAGATGAATCTGATATTTTGCTTTTAAAGCTAAATAATATGAATAGTTTAACTTCAAGAAACAACTTTAAAAAAGACTTGCTTAATTTAGAAAAATTTAACATGATATTTGAAGCTGAGATTATTTAATGAAAAATTTTAATATAAACAATGGTCCAGAAATTGTACTTAACACAACAGAAAAATTTATTTATAATTATTATAAAGAAGAC
>Ga0213859_10000381_pt1 | contig 20029 bp, 18 predicted proteins | sample PICome_2_FD_160133 | JGI IMG/M metagenome (GOLD analysis project Ga0213859, IMG submission 160133) | Coastal seawater microbial communities near Pivers Island, North Carolina, United States - PICO304 | ecosystem: Environmental > Aquatic > Marine > Coastal | place: USA: North Carolina...
TGATGTTTTTCAGAGTTTCTCGCAATGATTTCGTTCACCAGTTGCGGAATATTGTCTTCTTCTAATTTCGCTATTTTGGATATTTTGTATCCGTTGTTGTAGAGTAGGGTAATATTAAGTAGTTTTTGAAGGCTACTCAAGCTGTAAGTTCTGATGTTTGTTGCCGTTCGTTCAGGCTGCAGTAAGTGGTATCGCTTTTCCCAAATGCGAATGGTGTGGGCTTTGATCCCTGAGAGGTTCTCTAAATCCCTTATACTGAAGCTTTTCTTAATATTATTGTTCATCGTATTTCACAAATGATTAAACAAAAATACGCTTTTATTTGAGATGATATCTATTTATAGTAGAAATAAACTGTTAAAGTTCAGTTTATCTTTTAAATAGACCCTTTCACCCTTGGAGCAGCAAGGGATTAGCACAAACTATACGTTTAGTGCAAAATTAGATAAAGTGTACATATTCCCCTCTAAGACCTAGTGATTCCTCTTAAAAGCCATTTATTAAGTGAAATATCGCAATGTTTTACTTAAAAGCTATCAGTTTTATTTTTGTTTAATCTTTTTGTTTTTATGATGCACTATTTCTAAAATTAGTAATTACATAAAATTTAGAGTGCATTTAAATTTTTATTATGGAAATGACAAAAATTTTGCTAACATATTCAAAATTTAAGAATTTCAAATTTTTGCAAAAAACATCAAAATACTCTAATTATTAAACAAAAATTAGTCTCCTAAATGGTATTTGGGTAAACAGTATGAGCTTTTATACCGTTAATAGTTATGAGGTAAAAGCAATAAAAAGCGCAACCGAAGTTGCGCTTTTAAAGTTAAGTGCTCACGACTGGAGTCGAACCAGCACATCCGTAGGACACTACCCCCTCAAGGTAGCGCGTCTACCAATTCCGCCACGTGAGCCGACACAAAAAAAGCTAAGACAGCCGCCTTAACTTTTTTGTGACCTGACTGGGGCTCGAACCCAGGACCCTCTCCTTAAAAGGGAGATGCTCTACCAACTGAGCTATCAGGTCAAATTGCGGGTGCAAATATACAGTCATTTGTCGATAAAACAAGACTCTAAGCCATAAAATAATTTTGAATTTTAAGTACTTGAAATAAGAGACTTAGCTTATAACTTTGCAGTCAGTGCTCTTGTCCCACTTTCTGTAGGTCATGTGTTTAAATTTTATGCTATAATGAGTATTGTACTATTAGGTTATATGGGTTGTGGTAAATCCACTATTGGGCGTAAGCTTGCAGAACGGCTTCAACTTCGTTTTTTTGATTTGGACGAATTAATCGAACATCAAGAAGGTCAGCAAATCTCTGAGTTATTTGCATCAAAAGGGGAGTTGTACTTTAGAAAAACTGAAGCAGCTCTCTTGAGATCTTTTGTAGCTGAGAATGATAACTTTGTTTTGGCCCTCGGTGGAGGAACACCTTGCTATGCCAATAATATGGATTTTCTACTTGAGCAGCATCTAAAAACTGTTTACCTAAAAGCACAGCTCAAAACTCTGGTCGAACGCCTACGAGATCAGAAAGAGCAGCGGCCGTTAATTTCTAATTTTGACGAGACAGAATTAATCGAATTCATCGCAAAACATTTATTTGAACGCAGATACTATTACGAAAAAGCAGGGATTCATTATTCCGTTGAAGCCCAAGGGATTGAGCAGTCGGTAACAGCATTAGAACAACAATTATTCTAAGACTACTTGAAAGGCTTCTGGAGCCAAACTTACCCTAACATTTTCGTGAGAAGAGGTCGATAAAGAAATTCCTTTAAAATCAGCTTTTACGGGGTATTTTTTATGGTTTCTATTGACTAGAACAGCAGTTTTAATTTGACGCATGGGTTGCTTCAAAAAAGGTTGTAGGCTAAACAATAGAGTAGAGCCAGAATTTAACACATCGTCAATGACCACTACTGATTTTTGATGTAAATCTTCAGCATTGCGTTTTGGATTTAACACAATGTCTTTTTCAATCGGATTTTTTTTGTCGATTTCTATAGCCAACAACTCTATGTTCAAATCGCTGATTTTTTCAAGCTCATCAGCAATTAATTGAGCTAGAATATATCCTTCACCTCGAACGCCAGCCACGATTAATTCCTCTTCTGAAATATTGTCTTCGTAAACCTGATAGGCCATTCTTTTAATAATATGGGTGATTTGCTTGTGAGCTAGTATGATATCTTTCATGATTGATCTTCGATATAATCTTTTAAATCTCTTCGGTCTTTTTTTGTAGGTCGACCTGTTCCTTTTTCCCTGTAATATTTTTGCGCTAAAGTGGACAGTTCAGCGTTTGAAAAAGCATCGGCCTCTGTGAGGTCTTTTCTAAACTGATCTAACCATTTTGCTGCCATCCTGGATTCAGGTATGGCGATGATCTCTAATTTGCGCTCAATTTGATTGATACGGGTTTTGATGACATCTCCAGGGAAAACCTCCTTTGAAGGCTTTGTGCTTTCATCATTCAACAAGACCCTTCCTTTTTTGCATGCTTCCGTCGCCTGAGTCCGTGTCTTGTAATATCGGGTACACCACAAAAATTTATCAATACGCATAACGCAAAACTTTGTTAAAGGTCTCCCACAAAAATAGCGGAAAATTGTATCTTGCGCGCTTAAATAACAAATACATATGCGTAAGGTCTTAGTGACATTAGGTTTGCTGCTAGTATTAGGAGCTTGTAAGAAAGAAGATGATCCTGTTGAAATCGTCCCACCACGCTTTTTATCAGAAGTTGCACCAGAGAATGATGCAGAAATTAGAGCATTTTTAGAGTCACATTTTTACAACTATGAGGATTTCGAAAATCCACCCGCAAACTTTGATTACCGAATTGTTTTAGACACTATTGCTGGAGACAATAGTGATAAGAGACCACTTTCAGAGTTTGTTCAAAGCGGAACAACCCTCGTAAATTCTTTTGAATTCACAGTAGATTATGATGAAACCGACATAGAGCACACCTATTATTACTTTACAGCAAGAGAGGGTGAAGGGCCTAAGCCTAGTGTTGCTGATTCTGTTTTTGTTCGATATCAAGGACAATTATTGGACGGAAATTTATTCGACCAAGTCGCCGACGGTGGTGTTTGGTTCGATTTAGCCCAGATTCAAGCTCCATTGCAAGGTTTTAGAGGTTTTACTGAAGGGATGCAGCATTTTAAAACAGGAGGAACGCCTATTGTCAATAATGATGGAACTTTCTCTGTTGAGAATTACGGTGTAGGAATGTTTATTTTTCCATCTGGATTGGGTGGTTTTAACAGCCTTACAGCAAGAATTCCACAATATGCTCCACTTATTTTTCAAGTTGATTTATTGACTTATAATCCTACCGATCACGATGGTGATGGAATCCCTTCGATTCAAGAAGACTTGAATGGAAACGGGTACTTATATGATGATAACACCGACGCAGACTACGAAAATGAAATCAATTCAAATCGATTCGCAGACTTCTTAGATTCTGACGATGACGGAGATGGATACCGAACGCGTCTCGAAATCACTTTCGATCAAGAAGGTAACCCCGTTTTTCTAGACACAGATGGCGATGGAATCTTCGACCACTTGGACGCCGACAGTTGGCCTCCAAGCGCCGAAGAAGAAGACAATTAAAGTTTTAAGGATAAGCTGAGTATCAGCTGTTTTTGACGTAAGTCTAAACGGTCAGCATCTATGGTGGTTACTTTATTGAGTAAACTCACCTCATTGCTCTTCATGCCTCTTTCGTATCTAAAATCAAGTCCCACTTTTTTTCCGAGATTGATACCGACACCCAATTGTGTTCCAATGGTAAAAGCTTTGGCCTCATCGATAATACTTGTACCATCGATTTCAGAATCTAATAAAATTTGAATAGCCGGACCTGCAAAAAAATTAAGTCCAAACAATTTAACTCCAGCTAAAACGGGAACATCGATTTTTGAGGTTTTTAAATCTACCTCATTATAGCCCGATTGTGTTTTTGTATACCAAACTTCGGGTCGTAAAAAAACCTTGTTGCCAAGCTTACCGTAGACTCCTATATGAAAACCACCTTGTGTTGCCGAGGATAAACTGAGATCTCCCAATTCAGATAATGCACCGTTTGAATTGAAATTCAATCCTGCATTGATACCAAATGAACTCCCTTTTTGCGCATTTACACTCATGGCTGTAAACAGGAGTATTAGTCCAAAAAAACTGATTTTTTTCATCTTGAAAATATTTAAGGTTTACGTGAAATCGCACGAAGGGCAGCGGCCTCAATAGCTTTTGCATCAATTTGATACTTGGCCATGAGTTGCGCTGGTGTTCCACTTTCTCCAAAAGTGTCCTGCGTTGCGACAAACTCTTGAACTGTGGGCAAATGTTGTGCCAAAGTTCTTGAGATACTCTCGCCGAGTCCTCCTAAATAGTTGTGTTCTTCTGCTGAAACCACACATTTTGTTTTTCGAGCAGAATCAATAACAGCTTTTTCATCTAAAGGCTTAATGGTATGGATATCAATCACTTCTGCAGATATACCTTGGTCATTTAGGGCTTGAGCGGCTTGTATAGCTTCCCATACAAGATGTCCTGTAGCCATAATACTCACATCCGATCCCTCGATCATTTTCAGGGCCTTACCTATTTCAAATTTTTGATCAACAGGGGTGAAATTCGCCACCTTAGGTCGACCAAATCTCAAGTAAACCGGTCCTTGATGCTCGGCAATTGCCAAGGTTGCTGCTTTGGTTTGGTTGTAATCACAAGGATTGATTACCGTCATTCCAGGAAGCATTTTCATCAATCCGATATCCTCTAAGATTTGATGCGTTGCTCCGTCTTCTCCAAGGGTTAATCCTGCATGCGAAGCGCAAATCTTTACATTTTTACCCGAATAGGCGATAGACTGTCTGATTTGATCGTAAACTCTTCCGGTGGAGAAGTTGGCAAAGGTTCCGGTAAAAGGAATCTTTCCACCTATAGTAAGCCCCGCAGCAATTCCCATCATATTCGCCTCAGCGATTCCCACTTGAAAGAAACGCTCTGGATTTTCATCAATAAAGGTTTGAATTTTTAAAGAACCCACTAAATCTGCACATAACGCCACTACTTGTGGATTGGTTCTTCCCAGTTCAGTCATAGCATCACCGAAACCACTTCTTGTGTCTTTTTTTCCTTGATCTGTATATGTATTCATTTTTTTGAGGTCGTTATGATTAATAATCTCCTAAGGTTTCAGGATTTTGGGCAAGAGCCGTTTCTAACTGCTCATCGTTAGGAGCTTTACCGTGCCATGCGTGGGTATGCATCATAAAATCTACACCATTACCCATAACGGTGTTCATAACAATACACACGGGTTTACCTTTTCCGGTTTCTGATCTTGCCTGCTTCAAACCTTCAACTACTTGACTCATGTCGTTTCCGTCTTCAATACTCAGTACAGTCCATCCAAAGGTTTTAAATTTCTCTGCGATATCGCCAAGGGCACACACATCCTCTGTCGTTCCATCGATTTGTTGTCCATTTCGATCAATAGTAGCGATAAGGTTATCGACATTATTAGCCGATGCATACATGATAGCCTCCCAGTTTTGACCTTCTTGAAGTTCACCATCTCCGTGAAGACTATAAACGATACTCGAGTCTGTATTCAGCTTTTTGGCTTGAGCAGCTCCTATAGCCACAGACATACCTTGACCCAATGAGCCTGATGCAATTCTTACACCTGGCAAGCCTTCGTGTGTGGTTGGGTGACCTTGAAGTCTTGAATCCAACAATCGAAATGTATTGAGCTCTTCAACAGGAAAGTAGCCTCTTCTCGCCAAAACGCTGTAATATACTGGAGAAATGTGTCCATTGGACAAAAAGAAGAGATCTTCGCCCTTTCCATCCATATCAAAAGAGGTGTCTTGGGTCATAATTTCATTGTACAATGCGACAAAATATTCGGCGCAACCCAGCGAACCTCCAGGATGTCCGGAATTCACTTTGTGCACCATTCTCAAGATATCTCTTCGAACTTGGGTAACAAGTTTTTCTAAGTCGTGTAGGTTATTCATGTTCATCGATTAATATTCGATAAAAGTAACACCTTATCTTTGCCCTATAAAGAAAAACGATTGAAATTTAGTTTAGAAAAAATTGAGGGTAAGGCAAGAGCGGGTTCAATCGTCACGGACCACGGCGAAATACAAACGCCAATATTTATGCCCGTTGGAACCCTAGCTACCGTGAAAGGAGTTCATCAACACGAACTGAAAGAAGATACCAAAGCTCCAATAATACTCGGTAATACTTATCACTTATATCTTCGTCCTGGAATAGAGGTCATCAAAAAAGCTGGAGGGCTGCACCGTTTTATGGGATGGGATAGGAGTATTCTAACCGACAGTGGAGGATACCAAGTCTATTCACTAGCGGATAATAGAAAAATTAATGAAAATGGGGTGCAATTTAAATCGCATATTGATGGTTCAAAGCATTTATTTACTCCAGAAAGTGTAATGCAAATTGAACGCGATATCGGAGCTGATATCATCATGGCCTTTGATGAATGTACGCCCTATCCTTGTGACTACAAATACGCAAGTGATTCTATGCATATGACCCATCGTTGGCTGGATCGCTGCATCAATGCCTTGGCAGAAATTCCATATACCTATGATTACGAGCAGGCTTTTTTTCCAATTGTTCAGGGTTCTGTGTACAAGGACCTGAGAATTCAGTCTGCCGAATACATTGCAAGAGCAGATGCATTTGGCAATGCCATAGGTGGTCTATCTGTTGGAGAACCCGCCGAAGAAATGTATGCCATGAGCGAGGTGGTTTGCAATGTGTTGCCCGAGCAAAAACCAAGATATTTGATGGGTGTAGGTACTCCAGTTAATTTATTAGAGAATATTGCCTTAGGTATCGATATGTTTGACTGTGTAATGCCGACAAGAAATGCCCGAAATGGAATGCTTTTTACCTCTGAGGGCACCATCAACATTAAAAATAAAAAGTGGCATGATGATTTTTCTCCCATTGATGAAAACGCACACTCTTATGTGGATACCTCTTATTCAAAAGCCTATTTAAGGCATTTGTTTGTGGCAAATGAATTTTTGGGGAAACAAATCGCCTCTCTTCACAATTTGGCTTTTTATCTTTGGTTAGTCAAAGAAGCCAGAAAACACATTTTAGCAGGAGATTTTTACGAGTGGAAAAATAAGATGGTTTCAAAAATGGATAAGCGCCTGTGAGACTGACGATTTTAGATAAGTACATACTGAAAAAGTATTTGACGAGTTTTTTGGGGATGTTCATCATTTTCATTCCTATAAGTATACTCGCAAGTCTCGCGGAGAAAATCAATAATATTCTTGACAACAAAGCTCCGTTTTTAGAGGTATTGGAGTACTATGGAAATTTCACCTTGGTATTGGGGAATATTTTAATGCCCATCTTACTTTTTCTATCTATTATTTTCTTTACTACACGATTGACAGAACGAAGCGAAATCGTTGCGATGCTCAGCTCTGGCGTTTCGTTTAACCGATTTTTAAGGCCTTACTTCATTGGAGCTACTATTGTGGCACTATTGATCTTTTTAATGGGATCTTTTATTGTTCCCAATGCCAGTGTTCAATACCACGAGTTTGAGTATGACTACTTTCACAAAGGAAGAAATGACAGGCAAACGCGAAACATATTTAATCAAATCAACAATCAAGATTATGTGTATGTGAGCTTTTTTGATCCCAATCGAAATATTGGCTACTACTTCACATTTGAACACTTTAATGAAGACCAAACGCTTGATTATAAAATAACATCCACCAATATTAAGTGGGTGCCAGTTGACACCATTTATTCTCTGACCTCTTACACCAAAAGAAAGTTTAGAGAAGGCAAAGAAATCATTGAAAAAAAGCGACAGTTAGATACCCTTTTTAATTTCACCATAGATGACTTGATGCCGGTATCTTACATTGCCGAGACTAAAAACCTATTTGAACTCAATGACTTTATTGATGATCAGCAGCGAAGAGGAGCCTCTAATGTGAATGTCTATGTTTTGGAAAAGTACAAAAGATGGGCATTGCCTATTTCGGCATATATCCTGACTGTTATTGCCGTTTCTGTAGCCTCCATTAAAAGAAGGGGAGGAATGGGAGCTACCCTTGCCTTCGGAATGTTTATTGGATTCATTTATGTCTTTTTTGAACGCATTTTTGGAGTGCTCGCAAAACAGGCTGATTTTTCTCCTTTGATGGCCATTCTTATTCCCAATGTGCTTTTTGGAATTTTAGCCTTCATTATGTTGCAGAGAGCAAAGCGTTAATCACTATATTTGTCGTTCAACTTTAGCGATAAAAACATTCATTACATGGAGTATTTAGAGTTTGAATTGCCCATTAAAGAACTTGAAGATCAATTAGTTAAGTGTGCTTCTATTGGAGAAGAAAGTGAAATAGATGTCACCGAAACTTGTGATAAAATTCAAGAGAAATTAGACGAAACCAAAAAAGAAATATACAAGAACTTAACGCCTTGGCAGCGCGTTCAAATTTCCAGACATCCTAATCGTCCTTATACCATGGATTACATTAAGGCCTTGTGTGGAGATACCTTCTTGGAATTGCACGGTGACCGAACCGTGGGTGATGACAAGGCCATGATTGGAGGATTGGGAAAAATCGGAGATCAGAGCTTTATGTTCATCGGACAACAAAAAGGATACAATACCAAAACCAGACAGTACAGAAATTTCGGAATGGCGAATCCTGAGGGATATCGTAAAGCATTGCGATTGATGAAATCTGCTGAAAAATTTGGAATCCCAGTTGTGACATTTATAGATACTCCAGGGGCCTATCCTGGCGTTGAAGCTGAAGAGAGAGGTCAAGGTGAGGCAATCGCACGAAACATACTAGAAATGTCTAGACTGAAAGTGCCAATCATTTGCTTCATTATCGGTGAAGGTGCCTCAGGTGGAGCCTTGGGTATTGGAGTAGGAGACAAAGTTCTTATGCTCGAAAACACCTGGTACTCTGTGATTTCGCCAGAATCTTGCTCATCGATATTGTGGAGAAGTTGGGAGCACAAAGAAGAGGCAGCCGCAGCACTGAAGTTGACAGCCAAGGATATGAAGCGAATGTCTTTAGTCGACGAGATTGTTAACGAGCCATTAGGTGGCGCGCATTCAAATCGAGAAAAAACATTTGATACTGTACGAAATACAATTGTCAAACATTATAAAACCCTAGCAGCACTTACCCCCAAAGAACTTGTCAAGCAGCGCATGGAGAAGTACTTTGAAATGGGTGTATATCAAGAATAATACATCAAATGGCAGAACGGCTTCCAAATACTTCAATACAGCAAACAAACCCCTCTGTGGTGAGTTTAGAAAAGGGAAAAATCCCTCCTCAGGCTATTGACCTTGAGGCTGTAGTATTGGGCGCCATGCTTATTGATAAAAAAGGAGTTGATGAAGTCATTGACATCTTACATAAAGACGTTTTTTACGTAGAGGCGCATCAACATATTTTTGAAGCTGTTTTTCAGTTGTTTCAAGAGGCTCAGCCCATTGACTTATTGACTGTGTCGAACAAGCTCAAAACAAATGAGAAACTCGATGTGGTTGGTGGAGATTACTACCTGATCGAACTCACTCGAAAAGTAGGTAGTTCTGCTCACATCGAATTTCATGCTCGAATCATTTTACAAAAATTTGTCCAGCGCTCTTTGATCAAAATTTCTACGGAAATCATTGAAGATTCTTATGCTGACAACAAAGATGTTTTTGATTTGTTGGATGAAGCAGAAGCCAAGCTTTACGAAGTGACCCAAGGCAACTTAAAAAAATCTGTTGAAACGGCTCAAGATTTGGTCATTCAAGCCAAACAAAAAATAGAAGAGATTTCGAATAAGGATGGGCTTAGTGGTATTCCTTCAGGATACGACAAGCTCGACAAGCTCACCTCTGGATGGCAACCTAGTGATTTAGTTATTATCGCAGCTCGCCCTGGTATGGGTAAGACGGCTTTGACACTTTCAATGGCGAGAAACATCGCTGTGAATACCAATATTCCGGTGGCCTTTTTCTCCTTAGAGATGTCCTCAGTTCAGCTGATTACACGTTTGATTTCATCAGAAACCGGCTTGACCTCTGAAAAGCTTAGAACAGGTAAATTAGAAAAGCACGAGTGGGAGCAGCTGAACGTCAAAGCAAAAGCATTGGAGTCTGCACCTTTGTACATAGACGATACACCCTCACTTTCTATTTTTGATTTGAGAGCGAAGGCCAGAAGATTGGCTTCACAACACAAAATAAAACTCATCATCATTGACTACTTGCAATTGATGACCGCTGGAAGCAGTCAGAAGGGAGGTAATCGAGAACAAGAAATTTCGACCATTTCAAGAAACCTCAAGGCTCTGGCAAAAGAATTGGATATACCTGTGATCGCCCTGTCTCAATTGTCTCGTGCTGTAGAGACAAGAGGAGGTTCAAAACGTCCTCTGCTCTCTGATTTAAGAGAGTCTGGTGCTATCGAGCAAGATGCTGATATCGTTTCGTTTATCTATAGACCAGAGTACTATAAAATTGATGAATGGGATGATGAAGATCAGTCACCTACAGATGGGCAGGCAGAACTTATTATCGCCAAGCACCGAAATGGAGGTTTAGAGAATATCCGATTGAAGTTTATCGGTGAACTCGGTAGATTCGAAAATTTAGAAGACTTCGATATGCCTTTTGAATTTGAGTCTAAAATGAATGATAATTTTGATCAGTCTTCTATTAGAACCAATCCAAACGATGCCTTTGACGGATCAAATGACGACATGCCTTTCTAATTAAGCTCCTTCTATTTGCTGAACTAATTGAAGTAGGACGTGTTCAACTCCACGCTCTTCATTACTCAAGGTTTGAAAACGCGCTGTCTTTACCACATTGGGATGTGCATTGCCCATGGCGTAACTCCAAGGGGTCAATTCGAGCATTTCTATATCGTTATTAAAGTCTCCAAAAACCATAATTTCTTCTGGATGAACTCCTTTGTCTTTTAATAATTGATTTAGTGCAAATCCCTTGTGGGCATCTACATGCGAGATATCCACCCAATGATTTCCCGACACCTTAACCTTGTAATACTTCTCCAAGGATTTCACGTAGGGATAGATTTGTTCTTCTGCATTTCCGTTGTGATTTAGCGCAATTTTTAAAACGGTATGTCTGAGATCTTCATAGGATTTCACCTGCTCATGTCCGATATAAAACTCACTTAAATAGGTTAAAAAGCGTCCTGATACACTTGTGGTTAGAGCAGTACCATTGCAGCACAATACCGAGTGAATATCTTCTTGAAGTTTTATCGCATCTATAATTCTAGATACATCTTCTTTTTGAAGCGGACATTGATGTAACAACACATCTTTATGCATGGTCATGGCTCCGTTTTCTGCAATAAAAATGATATCCTCTGCAATTGGAGCAAGTTTTTCACACATGCTGTTGTACTGCCGTCCACTTGCTGCTATAAAACCAATACCATGTTCTTTTAGTCTTGCATAGAGGTCGTAAAAAAGCGTACTTACTTGATGCTCGTTGTTTAACAAGGTGCCATCCATATCAGAGACGATATACTTTATGGGTCGGTTGGGTAATTGCATAGGTTAAAAATATAAAAAACCCGATGCCTTGGCACCGGGTCTTATGATTTCTAGCGGAAAATCTTATTTACTTAATCTTGTCTACAACTGCTTTAAAAGCGTCTGGATGATTCATCGCTAAGTCAGCAAGTACTTTACGATTTAATTCAATTCCATGCTTTTTACAGGCACCCATAAACTGTGAGTAAGACATGCCGTGTTGGCGAGCTCCAGCATTAATTCTAGTAATCCATAAAGCTCTGAATGTTCTCTTTTTATTTCTTCTGTCACGGTAGGCATATAACAATGCTTTTTCAACCGCATTTTTTGCTACAGTCCAAACGTTTTTTCTTCTACCGAAGTAACCTTTGGCTTGCTTCATTATTTTTTTTCTTCGTGCTCTTGACGCTACTGCGTTTACTGATCTTGGCATAATTAATTATTTTTTGTAGTAGGCGATCTTAATTTTTAGATACTTTGGATAAGCGCTACTCCATGGTTAATAAATAGACCTTTGAAATTATTATTTCAGTCGTAATTGTGTTTTGATACTATCCACATCTGAATCGTGTACTAATCCAGAGTGTGTAAGTCTCAGTTTTCGCTTTTTAGATTTTTTGGTCAAAATATGACTCTTAAAAGCGTGTTTCCTTTTGATTTTTCCAGAACCCGTAATGGTAAACCTTTTCTTGGCACTGGATTTTGTTTTCATTTTTGGCATAACTCTATCTAATTTATTCCCGCTAGGAAATTACTTTTTTACTGTTTTTGGCGCGATGAACATCGTCATTCGCTTACCTTCTAACTTTGGCATTTGTTCAACCTTACCAAGTTCTTCTAGTTCTTGTGCTAAACGCAAGAGTAGAATTTCACCTTGATCTTTATAAACAATAGACCGTCCTTTAAAAAAGACAAACGCTTTTAACTTTGCACCTTCTTTTAAGAACTTTTCCGCATGACGTTTTTTGAATTCAAAATCGTGGTCGTCTGTTTGAGGCCCGAATCGGATTTCCTTAACGATGACTTTGGTCGCTTTAGACTTGAGTGCTTTATCTCTCTTTTTTTGCTCGTATAAAAACTTCTTATAATCGATGATTTTACAAACAGGCGGATCTGCTTTTGGCGAAATTTCAACCAGATCGAGCTCCATTTCTTGAGCGATGCCTAAGGCTTTTCTAGTGGGGTAAATACCGACTTCTACATTGTCTCCAACGAGTCTCACTTCAGGGATTACAATTTCCTCATTAGTGCGATGCAGCTTTTTCATTTCCCTCCTAGGCTGCGGTCTTGATCTTCTACGTATTGCTATTGTTTCTAAATTTTAGTTAAACTTCACTTTTAAATGGCTTCAGTGTTTTCGACACTTCCACCTCGATTTCTTTTACAAAATCTTCCTCGCTCATCGATCCCAAATCTTCACCTCCATGCTTTCTAATAGACAACATTTCGCCTTGTTGTTCTTTTTCCCCAAGAATAACCATGTATGGAATTTTCTGCATTTCGGCTTCCCGAATTTTCTTTCCAATGGTCTCATTTCTAGCATCAATGAGGGCGCGAATTTCGTAATTTTCTAATGATTTTAAAACTTTTTGAGCGTATTTTTCTTGTTTCTCTCCAATAGGAAGTACCATTACCTGGGTTGGGATGAGCCACAGTGGAAAGTTTCCACCTGTGTGTTCCAATAAAAGTGCCACAAATCGTTCCATGGAACCAAATGGGGCTCTGTGTATCATTACAGGTCTATGAAGCTGATTATCAGAACCTTTATAGGTGAGGTCAAATCGAACAGGTAGGTTGTAATCAACCTGAATAGTACCTAGTTGCCATTGTCTACCTAAAGCATCTTTAATCATGAAGTCGAGTTTTGGCCCGTAAAAAGCAGCTTCTCCTTCTTCTATGACGTATTTGAGTTGCTTGTTTTCGGCAGCTTGAATGATTGCTTTTTCGGCTTCTTCCCAAACGTCAGCTTCTCCTATGTATTTATCGAGATTACTCATGTCTCTCACAGACACTTGGGCTGTAAAATTCTCAAATCCTAGAGAGTTCAATACGTATAGGGTGAGGTCGATAACCTGCTCAAATTCTTCAAGAAGTTGGTCTTGGGTGCAAAAAATATGAGCATCGTCCTGTGTAAATCCGCGAACTCGAGTCAATCCGTGCAATTCACCGCTTTGTTCGTAGCGGTACACCGTTCCGAATTCAGCAAAACGTTTAGGTAGGTCCTTATAACTGAAAGGGCTCGCTTTGTAAATCTCACAATGATGAGGGCAGTTCATCGGTTTCAACAAAAACTCCTCTTCATCTTTAGGCGTTTTAATAGGTTGAAAACTGTCTTCCCCATATTTGGCGTAGTGACCTGAAGTGACGTAGAGTTCTTTTTGACCGATGTGCGGAGTGACTACCATCTCATATCCAGCCAGTTTTTGCGCTTTTTTGAGAAACTGTTCAAGACGCTCTCTCAAAGCTGCACCTTTTGGGAGCCAAAGTGGCAATCCCTGACCTACCTTTTGAGAAAAGGCAAAAAGCTCTAATTCTTTTCCCAGTTTTCGGTGATCTCTTTTTTTGGCTTCTTCGATGAGGGTTAGGTATTCTTTGAGTTCTTTTTGTTTTGGAAATGAGATTCCGTATACCCTTGTGAGCTGGGCATTTTTTTCATCTCCTCGCCAATAAGCCCCTGCGACATTTAAAATTTTAAAAGCTTTTACAAAACCTGTATGTGGCAGGTGTCCTCCTCTACATAAGTCTGTGAAAGAAGAATGATCACAAAAAGTGATTTCTCCATCCTCTAAACCTTCAATCAGCTCTGTTTTGTAAGGATTGTCTTTATAGTAGTCAAGAGCATCAGCTTTTCGAACTTCTCTCAGTTTGAATTCGTGTTTTTCTCTGGCAATCTCCAGTGCTTTCTTTTCAATGGCTTCAAAGTCTTTGTCACTAAATGAATGACTGCCAAAATCTATATCGTAATAAAATCCGTTTTCAATGGCAGGACCAATAGTCAGATGCACACCAGGATAGCTTTCTTCAATGGCCTGCGCCAAAATATGTGCGCTTGAGTGCCAAAATGCTTTTTTGCCGTCATCGTCTCTCCAGGTGTAGAGCACCAAATCTCCATCTTGCTGAAGTGGTGTGCTCACCTCTACAGTTTTTGCATTGAAAGAGGCTGAAATAACATTTCTAGCCAAACCTTCACTTATAGAGAGCGCAACATCCATAGCTGTACTTCCCTTGGGCATCTCTTTTATGGCTCCGTCTGGTAATCCAATTTTAATCATCGTAGTGAATTGCTCATTTCTGTGCGCAAATATAGTACTATACCCATAGGAGTGCAAAGCCATTTGTTTGCAAAAAAAGAGAAGCGCTGTCGCTGAGGTCAGCTCAAAATATCAATATGCTGTATGTTGTTTGCTTTCTAAATAAAGAATTGTCAGAAGTTTAGTACAAGAAAAAAGCTAAACAGTTGACCCTCAAATTGTTGATATTTTTCCATAAAATATTTTATAAATGTTTGGTGTGAAGCAAAAAGAGTTTCTATATTTGCACCCGCTTTGAGAGAGAAGCGTCTAAAATGTATCTGAAAGAGGTAGAAAAGTAGGGTATAATTTTAGGGATTAAGATGAAGTTCTTAGACATATTGAGATGACAAAAAAACAAGCGTAAAAAATTCAAAGAATTCAAACCTGAGAGAATGCTTGAGGTCAATACTTTATAAGAGTTGTTGAGTACGTACTTTAATTTATTTAAAGATCAACAATGAAGAGTTTGATCCTGGCTCAGGATGAACGCTAGCGGCAGGCCTAACACATGCAAGTCGAGGGGTAACGTGAGTGCTTGCACTTGACGACGACCGGCGCACGGGTGCGGAACGCGTATGGAACCTACCTTTATCAGGGAGATAGCCCATGGAAACGTGGATTAATACCCCATAGTATTATTTCATTGCATGATGATATAATTAAAGAATTTCGGATAGAGATGGCCATGCGTATCATTAGCTAGTAGGCGAGGTAACGGCTCACCTAGGCGACGATGATTAGGGGTCCTGAGAGGGAGATCCCCCACACTGGTACTGAGACACGGACCAGACTCCTACGGGAGGCAGCAGTGAGGAATATTGGGCAATGGAGGCAACTCTGACCCAGCCATGCCGCGTGCAGGAAGACGGCCCTATGGGTTGTAAACTGCTTTTATACAGGAAGAACACCACCCACGTGTGGGTGACTGACGGTACTGTAAGAATAAGGACCGGCTAACTCCGTGCCAGCAGCCGCGGTAATACGGAGGGTCCAAGCGTTATCCGGAATCATTGGGTTTAAAGGGTCCGTAGGCGGGCTAATAAGTCAGAGGTGAAAGTTTGCAGCTCAACTGTAAAATTGCCTTTGATACTGTTAGTCTTGAGTTATAGTGAAGTGGTTAGAATAAGTGGTGTAGCGGTGAAATGCATAGATATCACTTAGAATACCGATTGCGAAGGCAGATCACTAACTGTATACTGACGCTGAGGGACGAAAGCATGGGTAGCGAACGGGATTAGATACCCCGGTAGTCCATGCTGTAAACGATGGATACTAGCTGTTGGCTTCGGTCAGTGGCTAAGCGAAAGTGATAAGTATCCCACCTGGGGAGTACGTTCGCAAGAATGAAACTCAAAGGAATTGACGGGGGCCCGCACAAGCGGTGGAGCATGTGGTTTAATTCGATGATACGCGAGGAACCTTACCAGGGCTTAAATGGGAGATGACAGGGGCAGAGACGCCCTTTTCTTCGGACATCTTTCAAGGTGCTGCATGGTTGTCGTCAGCTCGTGCCGTGAGGTGTCAGGTTAAGTCCTATAACGAGCGCAACCCCTACCGTTAGTTGCCAGCGATTCAAGTCGGGGACTCTAACGGGACTGCCGGTGCAAACCGTGAGGAAGGTGGGGACGACGTCAAATCATCACGGCCCTTACGTCCTGGGCTACACACGTGCTACAATGGTCGGTACAGAGGGAAGCTACCCCGCAAGGGGATGCGGATCTATAAAACCGATCTCAGTTCGGATCGGGGTCTGCAACTCGACCCCGTGAAGCTGGAATCGCTAGTAATCGGATATCAGCCATGATCCGGTGAATACGTTCCCGGGCCTTGTACACACCGCCCGTCAAGCCATGGAAGCTGGGGGTGCCTGAAGTCCGTCACCGTAAGGAGCGGCCTAGGGCAAGACTAGTAACTAGGGCTAAGTCGTAACAAGGTAGCCGTACCGGAAGGTGCGGCTGGAACACCTCCTTTCTAGAGAAAAGAGTACTGTTCAACACTTGTGTTGACTTTAGGCATTTGATGGGGTTTGGGTTCTTTGGATTTTTTGACTTGTTTTTTTGTGATCGCAATGCTTCTTAAAAAATGCAGTCTCATAGCTCAGCTGGTTAGAGCGCTACACTGATAATGTAGAGGTCGGCAGTTCGAGTCTGCCTGAGACTACGAATGTATAAGATACTTTGGCTTAGGGCTGGGTATGGATACACTAAGGGAATGAAGAAGCTGAGTAGCAATTACCGCGTTCTTAAAGAGATGAATTGAGAGATGAATCGGAAAGGAATGAGGTAAGCTTCTATGAAGCGCTTAAGGTTTTTTAATTCTTTAGGAAAGCTATAGGGGAATTAGCTCAGCTGGCTAGAGCGCCTGCCTTGCACGCAGGAGGTCATCGGTTCGACTCCGATATTCTCCACAATAAGAAGTTCTTTGACATATTGAGACGAGAGATGATATTTACTAGGGTGTAAATATGATCTAAGAAAACATAGAATCAAACGTAAGTTTAAATAATAGAATAAAAAGGAATACGAGGGGCTTACTCTTTGAAAGACAAGAGTTAAGTGACAAGTAAGCAAAGGGCGTATGGGGGATGCCTAGGCTCTCAAAGGCGACGAAGGACGTGATAAGCTGCGAAAAGCTGCGGGGAGCTGCACATGAGTGTTGATCCGCAGATATCCGAATGGGGCAACCCATCATGTTGAAGGCATGATATCGAAAGAGGCGAACCCGCTGAACTGAAACATCTAAGTAGGCGGAGGAAGAGAAAACAATAGTGATTCCGTTAGTAGTGGCGAGCGAACGCGGAAGAGCCCAAACCAGGCTTGTTTCGGCAATACTGGGGTTGTAGGACCACGACATTCTTTGTTAACTGAACTGGAAGCATCTGGAAAGTTGCACGATAGGGGTGATAGTCCCGTACAGGTAAGGTTGATAAAAGATAGTGGTATCCTGAGTAGCGCGGGGCACGTGAAACCTTGTGTGAATCTAGCAGGACCATCTGCTAAGGCTAAATACTCTTGAGAGACCGATAGTGAACTAGTACCGTGAGGGAAAGGTGAAAAGAACCCTGAATAAGGGAGTGAAATAGACCCTGAAACCATACGCTTACAAGCGGTCGGAGCCTTCGGGTGACGGCGTGCCTTTTGCATAATGAGCCTACGAGTTACCGTTACTGGCAAGGTTAAGGATTTAAGATCTGGAGCCGTAGCGAAAGCGAGTCTGAATAGGGCGCTTTAGTCAGTAGTGGTAGACGCGAAACCGTGTGATCTACCCATGGGCAGGTTGAAGCTGTGGTAACACACAGTGGAGGACCGAACCCGTTGACGTTGAAAAGTCTTGGGATGACCTGTGGGTAGGGGTGAAAGGCCAATCAAACTCGGAAATAGCTCGTACTCCCCGAAATGCATTTAGGTGCAGCGTTGCGATAGTTTTATAGAGGTAGAGCTACTGATTGGATGCGGGGGCTTCACCGCCTACCAATTTCTGACAAACTCCGAATACTATAAAATGATTTGCAGCAGTGAGGGCATGGGTGCTAAGGTCCATGTCCGAGAGGGAAAGAACCCAGACCATCAGCTAAGGTCCCAAAATATGTGTTAAGTTGACAAAACGCGGTGAAACTGCATAGACAGCCAGGATGTTGGCTTGGAAGCAGCCATTCATTTAAAGAGTGCGTAACAGCTCACTGGTCGAGCGGTTTTGCATGGATAATAATCGGGCATAAACACATTACCGAAGCTATGGACGAGAGTGGTAGGGGAGCATTCTAATTGCGTTGAAGGTGTATCGTGAGGTATGCTGGAGCGATTAGAAAAGAAAATGTAGGCATAAGTAACGATAAGTGGGGCGAGAAACCCCACCGCCGAAAGACTAAGGTTTCCCCAGCTATGCTAATCAGCTGGGGGTCAGTCGGGACCTAACGCGAACCCGAAAGGGGTAGTGGATGGACAAACGGTTAATATTCCGTTACCTCCTTATAAATAAAAGTGACGGAGAAGAGTGGTTACTGCGCACTGACGGAATAGTGCGTTGAAGCTTCGGCGATAGTACAGAACGACTTCGGTCTGACTGATAATGTAGCGAATCTTCTTCCAAGAAAAGCGATATAAGGAGCCCGTACCGTAAACCGACACAGGTAGTTGGGATGAGTATTCTAAGGCGCTCGAGTGATTCATGGCTAAGGAACTAGGCAAAATCGACCCGTAACTTCGGGAGAAGGGTCGCCTGCTTCGGCAGGCCGCAGTGAAAAGGTCCAGGCGACTGTTTATCAAAAACACAGGGCTATGCTAAGTTGAAAGACGATGTATATGGCCTGACACCTGCCCGGTGCTGGAAGGTTAAAGGGAGATGTTAGCTTCGGTGAAGCATTGAACTGAAGCCCCAGTAAACGGCGGCCGTAACTATAACGGTCCTAAGGTAGCGAAATTCCTTGTCGGGTAAGTTCCGACCTGCACGAATGGTGCAACGATCTGGACACTGTCTCGGCCATGAGCTCGGTGAAATTGTAGTATCGGTGAAGATGCCGGTTACCCGCAGTGGGACGAAAAGACCCCGTGCACCTTTACTATAGCTTCGTATTGACCCTGGGCAAGGGATGTGTAGGATAGCTGGGAGACTGTGAACCTGATTCGCTAGGATTGGGGGAGTCGTTGTTGAAATACCAGCCTTCGTTTGTCCGGGGCCTAACCTCGAAAGGGGAACAGTGCGTGGTGGGTAGTTTGACTGGGGTGGTCGCCTCCAAAAGAGTAACGGAGGCTTCCAAAGGTGTCCTCAGCACGCTTGGTAACCGTGCGTAGAGTGCAATGGCACAAGGACGCTTGACTGTGAGACATACAGGTCGAACAGGTACGAAAGTAGGGCATAGTGATCCGGTGGTTCCGCATGGAAGGGCCATCGCTCAAAGGATAAAAGGTACGCCGGGGATAACAGGCTGATCTCCCCCAAGAGCTCACATCGACGGGGGGGTTTGGCACCTCGATGTCGGCTCGTCACATCCTGGGGCTGGAGAAGGTCCCAAGGGTTGGGCTGTTCGCCCATTAAAGTGGCACGCGAGCTGGGTTCAGAACGTCGTGAGACAGTTCGGTCTCTATCTACTGCGGGCGTTAGA
>Ga0213859_10000384_pt1 | contig 19940 bp, 16 predicted proteins | sample PICome_2_FD_160133 | JGI IMG/M metagenome (GOLD analysis project Ga0213859, IMG submission 160133) | Coastal seawater microbial communities near Pivers Island, North Carolina, United States - PICO304 | ecosystem: Environmental > Aquatic > Marine > Coastal | place: USA: North Carolina...
TTTATCAGAGCAATAATTGTACTTTCTCAAATGAATACTCATATTTGGTACAATGAAGATAATGCAAGAAATGGTGATGATGTAGGAAATCAATTGATGTTAACTCATGGATTGAATGGAATAAGAAATACTGCTAAAAACAAGATACAAGAATTAGATGGTGGTAGAAAAGATTACAAAGTAGATTGTATAGCATCGGAATTTAAAGATTGGGAAATTAGTTGGTAATGAAATGTTTATTTTTTCTTTATGGTGAAAAAAGAACATTCGAAACTGCAAGAAAGTTTTGGAATATATTAGATATACCTAACTTAGATATTGTAATTCACACACCAAGTACAACAAGTGAGCATTTAGCATCAACTGATTTTACTGAAGTAACTAAAAATGATTTTGATGTTTTAGGAAATCCAAAAGTTTTTTTATATGATAGAACTATAAATTATAGAAAAGAAACTTTTGATAGAACACTTCACTTTTCGTGGAGATTTTTATCTCAATACTTGAATGAAATTAATAAAACTTATGATTACATTTTTGTTGGGAGATTAGATAGTTCATTTTATGTAGAAAATTATTCTAAACTTAAATTAGAAGAAAATAAAAACTTTTTATTTCCACTTGGAACGGCTAAAGGAAATACATTTATTCAAGACCATGCTTTTTTCGGTAGTTATAATATAGTAAAAAAGTTTGTAGATAATCTTCCTAACTCAGACTATTGGAGTATAAATGGAGATACTCATACAAATTTTTGTAGATATGTGGGAGATAATTTTGAAGAAAAAGAATGGAATCTATTTGAATCTCATCATATCAGAAATACATTTTCAAGATATTTTGATTTATATGTAGACAAATATAGTAAGGTATCTGAAAATGATAAAAATTATAGAAAATTTTTAAAAACCTTTTATAAAGAATTTGAATATAAACTTGATATAGAATATAAAAAACAATATAGAAAGGATTGGATACGAGATTATAAATTTGAAGAAAACGAGTTAGAAAATATGTATAAAAACTTTTCTAATATATTATGAAAATAGCAATTTTAACATATGGTGAATACAGAACTGCAGATAATGCAGTTTCAACTTGGAATATTTTAAATACAGACCATGAAATAGATGTATATGTTCATACTCAAAATAAAAGTGATGAAACTGAAATATTAGAAGAAGATATTAAAAAACTATTTAATGAAGTAAATGAATGTAAGATTTATTTAGAAGATAGAGATGCTTATTTATATGATATTGAACCAAAGGATATTCATTTAAATTTTAGGTCATTCAGATTTTTGTATCAAAAGTTATTAGAAAGTAATAAAAGATATGATTTTCTAATTGTAAATAGATTAGACACTACTTTGTTTATAAGAGATATAAATAATTTTTTAAAATCATATGATAATAATGCTTTATATACTTTAAATGAAGATATTACATTTGAAAATTCTTTTATACAAGACCATTTTTTTATGGGTAGTTTTGAAATTATTTCAAATTTTTTAAAAAACCTACCATCTCCAAATAAGTTAATGGATTCTCATCATGATTTTGGTAAATATGTTCTTTCAACTCAATTAAAAAACATTACACCAGATATTATGTGTTTTCATCTTAGACCTTGTCAAGTTGATTATGTATCGAGTATAGATTTAAATAATAAACCTAAAAATTTTTATGAAAAGATTGGTGAATTCGAAAATGAACATACGATGATGATTAAATCAACTAAGATTTTAATTATAGGAGAATCGTGTGAAGATGTTTTTATTTATGGGAAAGTAGATAGATTATCACCAGAGGCACCCGCACCAATTATAAAACCAAATAACTCAGTATCAAATCAAGGAATGGCAGGTAATGTTTTACTAAATATGAAATCATTAGGACTAAATCCTGAACTTATAACAAATACTGAAAAAATAAAAAAGATAAGATATGTTGATGAATCTTACAATTATATACTTTTGAGAATAGATGAAAATGATGAAGTAGAAAATATTCAACAAATCCCAAATTTAGATGACCATGATATTCTTGTATTGGTAGATTATGATAAGGGATTTCTTAAAACTGATAATATAAAAGAATTAGCAAAACTTTCAAAATTATCATTTATTGATACTAAGAAAAAATTAGGTGATTGGTGCAAGGATATTGATTTTATAAAAATAAACTATAACGAATATCTTAACAGTAAAGAATTTATTGATAATAATGATTGGATTAGAGAAAAATTAATTGTTACAAGAGGTCCTTATGGGTGTGATTATAATGGAACAAACTATCCTACTAAAGATGTGGGTGTTAAAGATGTAGCGGGTGCTGGAGATAGTTTTTTATCCGGTCTTATATTTAAATATATACAAACTCAATCAATAGAAAACTCTATTCAGTTTGCTAATAGATGTTCAACACAAGTAGTTCAACAAAAAGGAGTTTCTATAATTAATAAAAATTTGTTATAATGAAAGATAGAAGTATATTTTACAAAGAAAGAAGTTGGGATGACTTTCACTTTTATAACGGTTCTGTTTTACCTGAAGTAAAGATTGTACAACCATCGATATATCATGAATACAGAGGAATGATAACTACTACATATCATTCTGATTACTATGATAGATTATTACCCGCAAATGATAGAAATGAGGGATTAAAATTTAACCACGATAGGTATTCTAAATCAAAGATAAATGTTTTAAGAGGATTACACTATGATGATAAAACATGGAAACTTATTTCATGTCCTCATGGTAAATTATATCTTGTAGTTTTAGATATAAGAGAAAAACAACCAAACTATGGTAAATGGGAATCGTTTATAATAGGACCTGAAACAGGTACTCAAGTTTTAATTCCACCTGGATTTGCAAATGGACATTATGTAATGGAAGATAATTCTATTTTCCAATACAAACTTGCATATCAAGGTGAGTATTATGATGATGATAAACAAGGTACTATATTTTGGAATGATAAAAGATTTAACATAGATTGGCCTACTGATAATCCAATACTTTCCAAAAGAGATAAACCTAATGTTTGATAAAAAACAATCTTATATTGATTTTTTTAACTCATTACCTGATATAGAAAAATCAGGTAGAAGTATTCATGAGTGGGTAATGAAACTTGTCCAATCTGAAACACATACTATTGATGGTGAAAACTTTTTTATATCTCCAAACTTACTTGAGTTTGATAGAAATTCATTTAAAGAAAATTATTTAAAATTTATAAAAAAGAACAAACCAAAAAATATTTTTTGTTATCTACCAACAGAATGTCATACTCCGTTAATACAAGAGTTTTTAGTTGATTATTTTAAAAATAATTATAAACTTGATTTATTCGATTTTCATTCGATGTTGGAAGAAAACGATTGTACTGTTTATTACATTATTGGTTCTCATAATCCAGAATTATATAATAGATTTTTTGATGAAACAAAAATAGATAGAATAAAATTTATTTACTGGCCTACTTATCTTATAACACATACTTTTACATTATGTTTTCATGGTTTAATGATAGATAATAAACATAAAAACTTAGATTTAAATAAAAACTTTGAAAAACTTTTTATAAATTATAATAACAGACCAAGAATCCATAGAAAAATTATGATGGATTTGTTAGTAAAAAATAATTTATTTGATGTTGGTAGAAATTCTTGGAACAACTTAAGTACAAAAATTTCGGGTACAGATATTGTAAGTACTTGGGAATATCAAACAAAATATTGGAACGAAGTTTTGATTAATTTAGATGAATATAAATCAGAAAATAAAAACTATAATGAAGAACACTCTGATACAATGCTTAATCCAGATGCATTGTTTTCATTGGTTGGTGAAACTTCAATGGATGTTCCTTATGTGACAGAAAAAACTTATAGATGTTTCTTTTTTAAACAACCATTTATAGCCTACGGAGCAAAAGGACAAAACAAAGAAATTATAAAGTATGGTTTTAAAATTTTTGATGATATAATAGATTACTCTTTTGATGATGAATCGAATTATATAAAAAGATTTGAAGGCCTTTTAGAGCAATTGAAAAAATTGGAGAAACTTGATTACAATGAGTTGTATGAAAAAATGAATTCAGTTTTAGAACATAATCAAAAAAGAGTGTATGAGTTATTAAGTAAAGATGAACTTGTACCTAAAGAATTATTAAAATTATATGAAAACAGAAATTAAAAATTTAAACTATCATGAAGATAGATGGTTAGATGGAAATTTATCAAAACAAGACCTTATAGATTTTGAAGATAATATTATTTCTCATTGGGAAGGTGGAGAAATCAGAGGACCAATACATTTATCAAATGGAAACGAAGAACAACTAATAGAAGTATTTAAAAAGATATCACCAACCGATTGGGTATTCTCAACTTGGAGGTCTCATTATCACGCATTACTTCATGGTGTAGAACCAAAAGTTCTAAAACAAAAAATTCTTGATGGTAAGTCAATTACAATTGTAGATAAGGATTCCAAATTTTACGCATCGGCAATCGTAACTGGTACTTTACCAATTGCATTAGGAGTTGCAAAATCAATCAAGTACAATGGTGGTGATGATAAGGTTTGGGTATTTGTTGGTGATATGGCATTTGAAAGTGGTATCTTTTATGAAGTTCACAAATATGCAAGAAACTACGATTTACCACTTCACTTTGTGGTAGAAGATAATGGAGTTTCTACCAACACACCAACATTAGAAACTTGGAATGGTATTCAGAGAGATATTCCAGAGGATGTAATTTATTACAAATATGAATCAAAGTATCCACATTATGGTACTGGTAAGTGGGTTGTATTTTAATTATGGGAGGTAGTATAATATTTGCTGGTTGTTCATTTACTTGGGGTCAAGGACTGTGGTCATATTGTCCAACAGATTTAAAAGTTCCAACCGTAGATGAATACATTGAAGATAATCATCCAGTACCAGAAGTTGCAGAATTTTTTAGAATTGATAACAGATTTGCAGGTTTGGTATCAAAAAGATTCGATGCTAGACAAATTGTAAAAAGATATAATGGAGGAACTGATGAAGAAAGTTTACGATTTATAAAAGAAGTAGAAAATAATTGGGTAACTGACCATAGTTTATTAACAACAAATGTAGCATGGGATACTGTAAAATATATTATATTTCAAACAACACAGCCTTATAGAAGTCCTTTTACATTTCATTACAAAGGAAAAGAATATCAAGTATTTTCTACACCAAATTTAAGAAATTTAGAAAGAGTACAAGAAGTGGTGCATCATGGTGAAGAAGATGCAAGAACATACTCTTACATAGAACATGATAATATAGATATATTTTTAGATTATCTTATAGACAATAATATTTCAGTAGAAGATTTCGAAAAAATACATTTAGAGTTTATGACTAATGAAATTAAAAAAACACTTAAACATTATGAAGAAACTCACAACATAAAAACTTTACTTTTAGTTTGGACTGATGAATACTTACATAACTTTTTAAATGATGAATGGTGTAATGAAAGATTGGTGAGATTAAATTACAATAATAAAATTTTTAATTCTATACAAGAATTATTTAGAGAAGATAATAAATTTGAAATTTTAAATGATGATGAAACGATACATGAAAGTGGAACCGATGGTCATCCATCTTTAAAGTGTCATAGAGTAATTGCTGATTCATTAATTCAAAAAATGACAGATATAAATGAAAAACAAGATAATTTAAATAATGAGTAAACTTATATTAGTAACAGGTTGTAGTGGTTTAGTAGGAACACATATAGTAGACCAACTTATAGAAAAGGGATACGATGTAGTTGGTGTTGATTTAAAAAAACCAAACAGAAAAGATTCAGATAACTTTGAGTTTCACCAAATGGATATAACTGATGAGTTAGAAGTATCTTTGTTATTTGATTGGCATGAATTTGGTGGATGTATAAATGCATTCGGTATCAAAGGAACTCCAAAAACCGCAAAAGAAAATCCTGTGGATTTTTTAAAACCATCAATCAGAGGTAACTTTAATATTATAGAAAATTGTTATAAAAATAATGTTTGGTTGGTATTCATGTCATCAGTTGGTGTATATGAATCAGCACCAGAGTTTATTGAAGATACAGTATGGAAAACTCTACCATCACAACACGATTGGTATCCATCTTGGTCTAAGAGAGTACCAGAGTTGTATTTAGAATCACATGAAGTTCAGTATGGTTGGAAAGATTGGACTGTTGTAAGACCAGCAAATATCTTTGGTGAGTACGATAACTTTGGTGAATGGGCAATGGCACTACCTGCTAATATCAAAAAGGTTTATGAATCAGATGGTGAAATTGTAGGATGGGGAGATGGAACACCAACAAGAGATTTCATCTACGCGGGAGATGTTGCATCAGCAACTATCAAATGTTTAGAAGATAAACTACATATTGTATCCAACTTGGGTAGTGGTGAAGAAATATCAATCAAAAGAATGGTTGATACAATTATAAAAGTAAGTGGTAAAGATATCAATGTAACTTGGGATACTTCAAAACCAAATGGAGAACCAAGAAGAAGAATGAATACTACAATACAAGAAAAATATGGATTACTTCCTCAAACAGGATTTGAAGAAGGAGTAAAAAGAACTTACGAGTACTATCAAAAAAACTTAAATGGTTAAATTTTTATTTTTGTTTGATTATCTAAACGCTAAAGATAATTTTTTTTTATACAACTTATTACCAATAAAAGATAATGATGTAAAAAAGAATAAAGATGAGCACGATAATATTTCTCAAACTGTAAAAACATATTATGAAAATGAATATTACTTGTACAAAGCAAATCATGATATTTCTTTTAATTATAATAATCATGAAGTTGATTTAAGAGTTGGGGAAAGACTTAGAACAAAAGAACAAATCGATAATTTTGTAAGAAAACAAAATAAAAAATATGACGCTGTATTTGTATTTTCAAATACATTGACAGAACCCATATCTGATAAATATAATCACATATACATTGAATGTGATGAGATTATACAGTCTAAAAGATTGGTAGATATCATAATAAAATCAAATGATAAAATATTGACATCATCAAAGAAAGAAGGATTTGAGTTTGAAAATAATTACTTTAATTATAGATTATCTTTTTATTATTTTTATTACTTACTTGGATTTTATCATTTGAATCTTGAAAAAATAAAAGTAGATAAACAAAATTTACTTGGTACATATTTAAAAAAATATTATAGAAACGATAGAGATATTCTATATGATAAAATACTTGAAAAATTTGAAGATAAAACAAAATTTAAAAACTATTCATTTGAATTTCAGAAGGATTTGGCATTATCACTTGATTTAAAATATAATCTTGGTTGGATGAAAAATCATATTACATCTTATACTGATTATATTCGTTCATTATTTATTTTAAACTTTGAAACCGATTCACCAGATGTTACAGATACTTATCATATGACAGAGAAAACAATAAAATCTATTTTATTTTCAAAACTTAATATACCATCTATCTTGTTTGCTCATCAATCACTATTATTAAAATTAAAAGAAGATGGCTTTTGGTTTTTAAACTTTGATTTTATAAATTTCGAAAAATTATCAAATTGGAAACAACATGAAAATGATGAATATATAGAAATCATTTTAGAATCAATTACTAAATCTGTTGATTTTATTTTAGGATTGAATAAAAAATTTGATGGGAATTATAAAGAAATTGAAAATTATATAGTTGAAAACTATTCAGATAAATTAGAAAACAATTACAAACTTTTTAAAAATATATTAAATGATATAGATATTAAAGAGGAAGTATTTAATACAATAACAAAAAATTATAAAACATGGCACAACCAGAATACACACCTTATTTAGATTCTTTAACAGAAGCAATGAAACTTGTAATGGATGACCCTAAAACAGTTTTCATAGGACAACAAATCGTATGGTACGGAAACCCAATGTCAAAAACCATTGAGGGATTACCAAAAGAAAGAATGATAGAAACACCAGTAATGGAAGAAACTCAAATGGGAATGACTATGGGTCTTGCAATGACAGGACATAGAGTGGTTACCTTTTATCCAAGATGGGATTTCTTAATACTTGCAGCAAATCAACTTATAAATCACTTAGATAAGTTAGAGGCAATGTCTGATGGTGAATGGAAACCAAATGTAATTGTAAGAGTTGGTAAGGGTTCAGATAAACCTTTAGACCCTGGTCACCAACACAAGGCAAATTATACAGAACCATTTAAACAAATGTTAACAAATGTTACTGTTGTTGATTTAAAATCACCAGAACAAATATTACCTGCGTATAAGAACGCTTTATCTGAAGGTGGAATACATATATTAGTAGAATATCCTGAATTATATTATAAAAGTTAGATTATGAGTAAGATTTCAAAATTATGGAAAAGAATATGGACATTTCCTTATGTTTATATTAAGAGTTGGTATATTAGAAGAAAGTTAAAAAAACAATACAAAAAAAAGTTAGAAGAACTTCGTAAAAGAGACCCTTTTATTTATAAAAACCACTAATGTGAATGTTTACATAACACCTGTAAATGATTTAAGAGCAAATCGTATTGATGATTTTGTTGGTGAATCTTCTTTAAATGAACCATATAAGTGGTTTGATTATTTTTTAGAAAAGGCCATAGAACAAAACTCTAAGTATATTTTATTTCAAGAAGAACAAGAAAGAGAATTTGGAGGAATGGATTCATCCTATGATTTTTTTGATTCACTTCATAACAAACTTATTAAAAATAATATTATCCTTATAATTTGTTTTTCAGGTGATTCAAAGTATAATTTATATTCTTGCTTTGATAGATACCAAAATATTAAAATATTCAACACCCCTCTTTATTTTCTAAATTTTTTAAATTATTTAGATAAAGATATTATTTCAAAAGTTTCAGAAAACCTACAAAATATTAAAAACAACCAAAGTTTTAAAAAATTATTTATCACATTAAATAACAAACCATCGCCAGAAAGATGCGAATTATTAGAAACTCTCTCAAAAGAGAATCTTTTAGAACATGGAGTATATAGTTGGTTAAAAGATGGAGAAGTAAATTTTGAATTTAATCATTTTGACAATAATTTAAAAAAACTTACATCAACTCCTAAAGACGGTAGAAGTTTTTATTGGAATGATTTATTATATGAAAATCCACTAATTAATGTTGTAACTGAAAACTTAGCACCAGGTGGATTTGTAATTACTGAAAAAACTTGTAAACCGATATTAATAGGTCAACCATTTATAACTTTAGCAAATAAAAATTTTCATAAAAGATTATCTGAATTTGGATTTGAACTTTATGATGAAATATTTGATTACACTTTTGATTCGGAAGATTTGTTAGAAAATAGAATAAGTGGTATTGTAAAAAATCTTTTAAGTTTAAAAGAAAAAAATTTATCAGAATTGTATAATTTAATATCTGATAAACTTGAAAAAAATAAACAAACTGCACTTAATATAATCAAAGAAAGAAAATTTATTGATAAAGAATATTTAAATTTATTGATAAACAACAAAGAACAATTCAAAGGAGAAATATCCACTTTCAATTTTTTTAATTTAGATAATTAATATTTATATACTGATAAGGTATATTGAATATGAACAAACTCTCGAATTTTCTCGTAGAGCAAATGCTCTTAGAGGACAAAAGTCCTATTAAGAAAGTGGTAGTAATTTATGGTGGTAGATTTCAACCATTCCATAAAGGACACTATGGCACATATTCACACCTTGTCAAAAAATTCGGTAAGGATAATGTTTTTATCAGTACTTCCAACAAAGTAGAAAAACCCAAATCACCTTTTAACTTTAAAGAAAAGGTTAAGATTATTTCTACAATGTTCAATATACCTAAATCAAAAATAGTACAAGTTAAAAACAATTATGCTCCAACAGAAATCCTCAAAAAATACGATAAAAACACAACTGCCTTCATAACCGTTGTTGGTGAAAAGGATGCCGGTAGATTGGGTGGAAAATATTTCCAACCATGGAAAGGTAAAGCAGAGGTTGGTTATGAGGATGGTGGTTATGTTTATACTGCACCTTCAAGTGGTGGTGGTATAAGTGGAACTGAAACTCGTAATGGGTTATCAGTAGGTTCGGATGAACAAAAGAAATCTTTCTTTAAATCTCGTGCATATGGAAAGTTCAATGCAACGATTTTCAACATGATTACTGATAAACTTAATGAAGGAGTAATCGAGATTTCTAAAGAGAGAATTGAAGAATGGCTCATCAACGAAAGTTCGAAGATGAGTTCAGGTCAAGTGGATGATGGGCCAAACTTCTTTTTCCCTAATTACGATGTGTTCTCTCGTATTAATATAAAGAGAGCACAAAAGATTGGATATGAGGTAGTGAACATGATTACTTCTAAAGAAATAGAAGATTATTATGACCATCCAATTTATCCAAATGGACCTGTTAAAGCAGTTTCATTCTTCCCAGCTGGTGTTCTTGGTACACAAACAGCGGCTAACCAAATTGATATCTACTCAAGTGGTGCATACTCACAATGGTTTAAACACTCAACTCGTAAAGCGGCAATGGTCGGTTATGAGTTAGTTAAATCACTTGCAAGTAAAGAAGATTTAAAACAAGATAAAGAACAATCAGTAGAAGATGCAAAAGGAGATAAGGTTTCTCAGAAAGAATATGAAGCATCTTTAAATGAAGCAATCAATCTACCAGTAGAAGTTGGTGATACTATCTTAATGGGTAGATTCAAAAACAAAAAGGTAGTAGTTAAATCAATCGGTAAGGATGAACATGGGATGCCAACTATCAATGGTAAGAAGGTTGTAACTTTCCGACTGATAAAAGAAGGATTTGAAGTATTATTTGAAGATGATTCTGATAAATATACTCATGTTGGGTATGGTATTTATAAGAAAAAAGGAAAAGAAGATGATGAAGATGCGGAAACTTTCAAAAAAGATGGTGATTCCTTTAGACCTATAAAAAAGGATGATGAAGAGCAATCAAAAGACCCAAAGGCTGTAGTAAAAGGAAAGGAGATGTTCAAACATTCACCTGATATAGAAAATAAGCCAGAACAAGATAATTGGGAAAAGGTTGATGATAAAACGAATTACTATAAATCAGTAAGAAAATATACTGATAAAGAATTAGAAAACGAAACTGGTGAGTATTTTGAAAACGAAAAAACTGAAAAAACTGCACCAAATGCTTTCAAAGATAAAGCAGATATGATTGAAAAGATAAAGAATGCTAAACCAGTATATCTTTCATCTGAAGAAATGGAAAATATGAATAACACCGATATGGGTGAAATTCTAAAATCTGACAATCCTAAACAAACCGCAAAAGATTTAGCTGATGGATATGGTAAGGATATTAGTTGGCAATATAAATCTATTGAAAACAATGAAAAAGTTCCTGCTCCTATTGCATTAAAGGATAAGAATGGTGAATATTATTTAGTTGGTGGAAATACACGAGCAATGGCATTCACCGCTGCTGGTAGAAAACTTCCTATTAAAATAATTGATTATGATGGAGAATTCCAATGGCAGGAAAATGAATCTATAAGTGAATCAAATTGGCCAAAATCTAAATTATCAACTCAACACAATAAAGATTTTGACCACCACTTAAATTATAGATTATCTAAAAAGTTTAAAGGTAATTTTGAAGTGATTGGTTTTGATTTATATCACGATGGTAAAAAACTATTCACTATTGATAAAAGAGATACTTACAATTCAGTAATTAGAAAAACACTAAGGTCTTTAAAAGAATCCATAAACGAACTTGCTGGAACTGCAGTTAGATGTGAAAAATGTAATCATTCTTGGGATATAGAAGAAGATGATAATGAAAAATATCTATGTCATTCTTGTGGTTGGGATTCACAACAACAAGAGTACGATTATGCTGCATTTGATTCTTGGCAGGAGAAGATGGGATTAAATGAAGAGTTGGATGAGAGAAGTAAAGGTAAATTAAGACCAGCGGATAAGTTAAGAAGAAAAGCGGCATTGGCTGGTAAACGAGCTCAAATTGCAAGAAGAAGAAAAAGAACTATGATGCGGAGAAAATCTCTTTCAAAACTGAAAAAGATTGCATACAAAAAAGCATACTTAGAAGTTTACAAAGAATTTATGGAAGATTTATTTCCAGGCATCTCTAAATCAGATTTATCAATTCAACAAGCAAAGATAGTTCATAAGAATGTATTAAGAAAAAAGAAAAGAGTTCTTAAAAGAGCAAGATTCAAATTCTTACCTAAACTCAGAGATGCAGAAGCACAAAAGTTTTCTCAAAATGAAATGTCTAAATCAACTCTTAATAAGATTGAGAAATATGCTGAGAAACAATTATCACCAGAAGATATTGAATTCACAAAACATTTCTTTGATAGAATCAATGACCCAAGAAATGGGAAAGAAATATCAGATGCAGAATTAACAGGGTTTTTCAAAAGATTATCGAAATACAAAAAACAATTCAGAGATTTCTTAGAAAAGTATAAACAAATTGTTGTAACTGATAAAAGAAATTCAATTAATATACCATTTGTAAAACAAGCAAATCAAATCATCGCGAAAACTGTAATGAGAAAAGATGATTTTAAAACATCAAATCCAAAGTTGGCATTTGAAGTAGGTGTTGGTACTGGTCAAAGTGGCATTCGTATGGGATATCCATCAAAAGATGATTTAAAACGAATTGAAAAAAGAGTTCAAAAACAAAGAAGTAATACTGATTCAAACCAAGAGTATCAATACGAACCAATTACAGAACAATCCGATAGAAAAACACAATGTATAAACAACTTTGTAGAATATGCTTGTAAAAGATTAAAGTTAAAAGAAACCCCAAAGATTACTTTAATGACTGGAACTGATTATGCAGATACTCACAAAAGTTTAGGTGGATTCAATCCTACAACAAAAGAAATATTTTGTGCTACTGAAGGAAGATTAACTGCTGATATTTGTAGAACCATTGCACACGAATTGGTTCATAGAAAACAAGATGAACTTGGTTTATTAAAAAATATTGAAAAAGATGGGGCAGATGGTTCACCAATTGAGAATCAAGCAAATGCAGTAGCAGGAATCATAATGAGAGAATATGGTAGAATTGATGATACCATTTATCAAGAAGGTAAAGAACTACAAAAATTAGGAATAAAAGATTTTAAATCGTTATTCAGAAAAATGCCTTCTGATTTACAAAAGAGAGTTTACAACTTAAAGAATTTTGGACAGAGAGCAGATAAACATCCCGAAGGTAATGTACTTAAACACACAATCACAGTTGTAAATCGTTCAATCAAAGAAGATGATATTGATATTGCAATTGCAGCAATGTTCCATGATATAGGAAAAGATGAAACTGCTGGTATTCATCCAAAGAAAGGACATATCACACATTGGGGACATGAAAAAGTATCGGCAGGATTAGTAAAGAAATATAAAAAGTGGATTGAATCGGTTGGTGGTAATACTGCCAATGTTTTCTACATAGTTAGAAACCACATGAAGTATAAACAACTATCTGATATGAGACCAAAGAAAGCAGATAAGGTTAAATCATTCAGAGCTTTCGATAAATTAAGTAAATTCTCTAAACATGATAGAAGTGGATTGGATGAATCCAAACAACTTAAACTTAGAATTCCAAATGATGTAAAAAAGATACATCAAGCATTTAAAAAGAATGGTAAAAAACTTTATGTAGTAGGTGGAGCAGTAAGAGATGCAATACTTGGTAAATCACCAAAAGATTTTGATGTAGCAACTGATGCTAAACCAGATGAGGTTGAAAAGATTGCAAAAGATAATGGAATTCCAACTAAACTTGTTGGAAAAAGATTTGGTGTTGTAATATGGATTATCAATGGAGTAGAGTATGAAGTTGCAACTTTCAGAAAAGATATTGGTAAAGGTAGGAGACCAGATAGAGTAGATTATACTGATATTCATGGTGATGTTAAAAGGAGAGATTTAACCGTAAATGCACTATTCTACGATATCGATAGAAAAGAAATTGTAGATTTAGTTGGTGGTATCGAAGATTTAAAAAAGAAAAAAATCAGAACAGTTGGTAAAGCAGAAGAAAGATTTGATGAGGACCCGTTAAGAAAATTAAGAGCTTTAAGATTTTGGACAAGATTGGGTGGTACATTAGATAAAGAGTTATTAGATGCTTTACAAAAAAACCCATCACTTAAAGGAGTTAGTTCTGAAGCAATTAGAGACGAATTTTTAAAAGCAATAAAATCATCAAAAAATACAAAAGACTTTTTGGAAATGTGTGATAAGGTTGGATTTACTTCTCAAATACTTCCAAATCTAAAAGTATCAAAACCATATATTAAAACAAATGATTACATTTTATTTTTAGCATGGATATTGAGAAAAAACTCACCAACAGTACTTAACAAGATTTTAAATAAAATAAACTATTCAAATATTGAAAAAGATGAAATTGTTTATCTCAACACTTTACAAAATTTCACACCTGAAAAAGTATTAGTTTATAAAAAAGGACAATCCAAGGCAGATGATAATAGAATCATCACTTTTGGTAAAATGATTGGTAAAGATTTCAAAAAACTTATTAAATTTAAACCATCAGTAAAAGGTGGAGATGTACCATCGGATGTTAAAGGACCTGCAATTGGACAATGGATTGCAAATAAAGAAAAAGAAAACTATCTTAAAGAAGGTATCATTACAGAAGGTGGTGCTTATGGACACATGAATCATCCATTTGATACTGAAATCAATTTAACCTTTGGACAACTAAAAGATATCGTAAATAGAGCACTTGAAGGTACATTAGAGTACACAAGAGAGAAAACTGATGGTCAAGCCCTTGCAATTTCATGGAGAGATGGAAGATTAGTAGCAGCAAGAAACAAAGGACACCTAAAAAACAAAGGTGAGAACGCTTTAGATATCAAAGGAGTATCAGATAAGTTTCAAGGTAGGGGTGGATTATCAGATGCATACAATTATGCGATGAAAGACCTTACAAATGCTATCAAATCACTTTCAGATAAACAACGAGATAAGATTTTTAAACAAGGTGCGTGTTTTATGAACCTTGAAGTGATATATCCAACATCAGTTAATGTAATTCCTTATGGTCAAGCGTTGCTTGTATTCCATGGAACGATGGAATATAATGATGAGGGTGTTGCGATAGGTGAAAATGGTGAGGCTGCAAGAATCTTGGCAGGTATGATTAAACAAGTGAACAAAGATGTTCAAGATAATTATACGATTCAAGGCCCACCTGTTGTAAAACTACCAAAATCTACTGATTTATCTAAGAAAAGAAGTAAATACTCATCACAAATCTCTAAACTACAAAAAGAATTTGGTTTAAAGGATACAGATGGTGTTGCAAACTACCATCAAGCTTGGTGGGAACAATGGGTTGATAAAAATTCACCATCATCACTTGATAACAAAACCAAAATGGGGTTAGTTAAGAGATGGGCGTTCATGGATAAGAAGTTTAGATTAGATAAATCTAATATTAGTGATGAAAAAACACTTGATTGGGCTAAAAAGATAGATAAAGAGGACCAAAAGAAGATTTCAAAACAAAATCTAATGAAGTTTGAACAGATTTTCCTTGGTCTTGGTGCAGAAGTATTAGAATTTACTTCATCGGCACTAACTGTTAATCCTGATGCAGCAGTTCGTGATATGAAAAAGAGAATTGATAAAACAATCAAGGATGTTAAGAAATCAGGTGACCCAAAAAAGATAGAAAAACTTAAATTAGAACTTGGACGGTTAAATTCTATCGGTGGTGCTAAAAAAATAGTACCAAATGAAGGTATAGTTTTCTTATATAAAGGAAATACTTTCAAACTTACAGGAACATTCGCTTCTGTAAACCAAATACTTGGTATTTTCTTCTAAAAGTTTCGTTTTATTTATTTTTATATATTTATATATAAAATTATAACCTAATATATAACAATGGGTAAAGACTTCAGTAAAAAATATATGCACCCAACTCGTAGAAAGTTGGTAGATATGGTTCATACCGGAAAGTATGATAAAAATGCAACAATTGGTTATGAGGCCAAAAAAGAAGATAGAAAAGTAGGTGATAAGTGGTCTGATGAACACTACAACTATGAAAAGAAAGATGGATATATTCTTAAAACAGGAAAAAATCATCAAGCATTTCAAGAAATTAGAAAGTATTTAGAAGAAAAATCTAAATGTAAAAATTCTGAATGTAAAACTGTTAAACTATCTAAAAAAGATAAAACTTTTATTGAAAAGGGTGGTTTCTGTATGGATTGTACAATTGAAAGAGAACATCAATTAAAAGTTGCTGGTATATTTGAGGATTATCAGAACTATAAAGTTTGGACAAGAATGTTATTATATGGTCGAGGAAAGATTGACCAATATAAACAATCAATTGATGATTTAAAAGAAGAATATGAAATGGTTGGTTCTGAAGGAAAGGTAACCGAAACTTGGAAACTACCAAAACCAATAGATGAAGTAAAGGCTGAAATCCAAGAACTTATTGATTACGGTGAAAACGAACTCAAAGAGTTGGAAGAAAAAAGGCAAGAGGCCTTCAACAGAATAAAGGAGAAAAAATATGAACATTTTATTTAGTTTACTATCAAAAAGATGGAAAGAATTATTAATCCTACTATTGGTGGGTATTATCTTCTTAATGAGAGGATGTGGAACTGATTTTGAAGATAAAGAAATTGTAAAAGTAGATGGTAAAGATTACGAGTTATTAAAACAAGAAGTTGATACAGTATTTGTTGAAAAAGAAGTTAAAGTAACAAAGTATGTACCTAAATATATTACAAAAGAAGTAATTAAAGAAGTAGAGATACCAGCAGATGTAGATTCACTCGCAATTGTAAGAGATTATTTCGCATCTTATAAAGTTACAGATACTTTACAACTTAATTATGATTTTCCAACAGAAGTTACTGATTCTCTTGGTAATAAACCACCAAGTAATTTAGGATATGGTATTCTTACTGATGTAATCTCACAAAACACGATACAATCAAGAGAAATAGATTGGTTCTTCAGGATTCCAACTGTGTACAATACAACAATTGTAAAAGAGTTACCTAAAAACGAATTTTATTATGGTTTAGGAGTCGGAGTTGACCAAACAAACGGATTTGGTAACTTAAGTTTGAATGGATTGTTAAAAACCAAAAAGATGAACATCTATGGATTAAACATAGGTTTATCAAATCAAGCAGGTGAATACAAACCATTTGTTGGAACATCACTATATTGGAAAATAGGTAAAAAATAAATGGCTAAAGCTAGTTTAAAGGATATAATCAAACTTGAGTATCAAAAATGTGCTCAAGACCCAATATACTTCATGAAGAAGTATTGTATGATACAACACCCGGTAAGGGGTAAGATTCCTTTTCACTTATATCAGTTTCAAGAAAGAACTTTAGACCAATTTGCACAACATAGATATAACATTATTCTGAAATCAAGACAGACAGGTATCTCAACCCTAACTGCAGGATTTTCACTTTGGAAAATGTTGTTCAATCAAGATTTTAATGTATTAGTAATTGCAACTAAACAAGAAGTTGCAAAAAACTTGGTAACAAAAGTTCGAGTAATGAATCAATATTTACCAAGTTGGTTAAAACAAACAACAGTAGAAGATAACAAACTATCACTCAGATATGCAAATGGTTCTCAAATCAAAGCAACATCAGCAGCTGGTGATGCTGGTCGTTCTGAAGCACTATCCTTGTTAGTATTTGATGAGGCAGCCTTTATTGATAAGATTGAAGAGATTTGGATATCAGCACAATCTACTTTATCAACAGGTGGTAATGCAATTATCCTTTCAACACCAAATGGTGTCGGAAATTTCTTTCACAAAACTTGGGTAGGTGCCGAAGAAGAAGAAAATGGATTCAATCCTATAAGATTACATTGGAGTGTACATCCTGAAAGAGACCAAAGTTGGAGAGATGAACAAGAAACTCTTTTAGGAATAAAAGGAGCAGCACAAGAATGTGATTGTGATTTCGTTTCTTCTGGTGATACTGTAATTGAACCTCAACTTCTCATGTTCTACAAAGAATCATTTTGTCAAGAACCATTAGAAAAAACAGGTTTTGATGGAAATCTTTGGAAATGGGAATATCCAAACTATAACAAATCTTACATGGTTGTTGCCGATGTTGCTCGAGGGGATTCAACTGATTACTCGGCATGTCATGTAATCGATGTAGAAGAAGCAACACAAGTTGCAGAGTATAGAGGTAAGTTGGATACAAAAGATTTTGGAAACTTCTTAGTATCACTTGCAACTGACTATAATCAAGCATTACTCGTGATTGAAAACGCAAACATTGGATGGGCAGTAATTCAACAAGTAATAGACAGAGGATATCAGAACTTATTTTACATGAGTAAAGATTTAAAGTATGTAGATGTAGAACACCAACTATCAAACAAATACAGAGCACAAGAAAGAAATATGGTTGCTGGATTTTCAACAACATCCAAAACACGACCTTTGATTATATCAAAGTTAGATGATTATTTTAGAGATAAATCAGTAACAGTTCGTTCAACAAGATTAATCGATGAATTATTTACTTTTATATGGAGAGGAAATAGAGCAGAGGCCATGGCAGGGTATAATGATGATTTGGTTATGAGTTTTTCAATTGGATTATGGGTTAGAGATACTGCACTTAGATTAAGACAAGAAGGAATTGATTTAACTAAACAAGCATTGGGTGGTATTGGAGCACATCAATTAGATATTGCGGGAATGGGATTTGGAGGAAATACTCAGTTAGAAGAAAACCCATGGAAACAAAGAGTAGGGGATAGAGATGAGGATTTAACTTGGTTAATTAAATAAATCTATATTTATAGTATAAGGAGAAAATATTATGATTTCAATGAAAAAATTACTTAATGAAAACGAATCTTATTGTAATGAGTATTTCGTAGAAAATTATCACGATATCAAAGAGTTCGTAGAATTTATGAAATCGTATAAATCAGACATCAATGAAGCAGAATATCAAGGTCGAAAAGTTAAACTTGGTAAACCAATGCAAGGTGATGTTAAGAAATTCAAAGTATATGTTAAAAATCCCCAAGGTAATGTAGTAAAAGTAAACTTTGGTCATAAAGGAAAGGGTGGAGAGAAAACAATGTCAATTAAAAAGAATAATCCTGAAAGGAGAAAATCTTTTAGAGCAAGACACAATTGTGATAATCCTGGTCCAAGACACAAAGCAAGATACTGGTCATGTAGAGCATGGTAAAAACAAACAAATAAAGGTTATAATTTAAATTAGGAATAAAATGGCAGATACTTCATTTTTTGGTAGATTAACAAAACTATTCAGAGCTCAAGCGGTAGTTACCATCGATAAAGATGGTAAAAGAAGAGTAGTTGATACCGATGAAAGACAACAAACGAATTTATCTTCTCTAAGAGATAGATATACTAAGATTCAAAAATCTTTCTTCGAACAAGCAGGTGGTGCACAATCAATGGCATACCAACAAGTTCGTAGAGAGGTATTCAGAGATTATGATGCGATGGATAATGACCCAATATTAGCATCAGCTCTTGATATCTACGCAGATGAATCAACACTAAAGAACGAATTTGGTGATACACTTTTAATTACATCTGAAAATCAAAAGGTACAAGATTTATTAATCAACTTATTTTACGATATTCTTAACATTGAGTTCAACTTATGGCCATGGGTAAGAAATATGTGTAAGTATGGAGATTTCTTCTTAGGTTTAGAAATCGCTGAAGGTAAAGGTATCGTAAATGTTACTCCTCAC
>Ga0213859_10000385_pt1 | contig 19916 bp, 29 predicted proteins | sample PICome_2_FD_160133 | JGI IMG/M metagenome (GOLD analysis project Ga0213859, IMG submission 160133) | Coastal seawater microbial communities near Pivers Island, North Carolina, United States - PICO304 | ecosystem: Environmental > Aquatic > Marine > Coastal | place: USA: North Carolina...
AGGTCCGGACGAACCGATCTGGGTTACTCCCCCGGGAGATTTGCCTGTTGGCAATAACGATACGTATTATATCTTAGACAGCAGTCCTATAGATTTTCAGTTAATTGCTACTGATGACGATATTACTGCCGGACAAACTTTAGAATTTTTTATGAAAGACGGTGACGGTGAGTTACCTCCCGGAACATCGCTTACAACAGATGGTAGAATTATAGGAATAGTTGATCCGTTATTAGCAATCGAAAAAGGCGAAATATTTGCAAGTGGGTTTTATGATACAAGCCCATATGATTTAACATCTGGCGGTTATGATTTTGGCATACGAAGCTCAAACGGTTTTGATAGCTTCTTTTATGATACAGCAGTTTGGGACTTTAGTTATACAGAACGTCCTCCTAAAAAATTAAATAGATTTTATGAATTTACAGTAAATGTCACTGACGGTGACACTATTGCAAGAAGAACGTTTAAAATATTTGTTGTAGGCGACGACTTTTTTAGAGCAGATAACACAATATTACAAGTTGGTTCAGGAACGTTTACAGCAGACAACACAAATTTACGTACACCTATTTGGATTACTCCAGGTGACTTAGGAATTAAACGTGCAAACAACTATATTACACTACAGCTTGATGTTATTGACACAAATACATCTGTAGGATTTATTAGTTATAGCGTTGAAAGCACTAATCCAGGAACATATAGACTAAAATCTACTGGAGAAATAATTACAAACGGTAGATATGAAATTACTGGAACATTGCCTAAGTTTATAGATAGCGGAAGAGGTCCTGATAGTTTTAACGGAACTCAACCTAATCCTATTACACCAGCTGAATGGGAAGTTATTACTCCTGAAACTGTAAGTACACTGCCGCCTGGTATGGATATAGATTTGTCTAATGGTGAAATTGCTGGTAGGGTTCCTTATCAGCCAGAAGTTACTAAAGATTATACATTTACAGTTAAAGCAACAAGATTTACTCCTGACGATATAGATAACAATGTTTCGTCTTTAAAAACATTTACTGTTAAAATACTTGGAGAAATTAATTCCGAAACTGTATGGGTAACTCCAAGTGATTTAGGTATTTTAAATTCTAATGCTATTAGTGTACTACGAGTCGAAGCAACAACAAATGTTACAAATGCAGGTGTTTTATATAGTTTAGCATCAGGAAGACTGCCTCCAGGATTAGAATTAACATACGATGGCGAAATAGTTGGAAGAGTTAATGCTTACGGACAAAACGTATATCACGGACTGTGGAGACCGGCAAGAAATTATACAGCAGGTCAAGTTGTTAAATACAATGGCATACTTTATAGAGCTATAAGTTCGCATTTAAGTAGTACATTAGGAAACTTTTCTACTGACGAAGCATATTGGGAAGAATTTAACTACATAATAACAGGCTTAACTACATTTGATAATGATAAAACTCAATTTGACGGGACTGAAACTAGTATTGATAGACAATATAAATTTACAGTAAATGCCGAAGATCAGTACAAATATAGTATTGCAAAAAGAGAATTTTCAATTACAGTTACAGATCCTGAAATAATAAGATATAGCAATATATACTTAAAGCCTTTCTTAAAAGAGGATATTAAAAGAGAATTTACAAACCTTATTTCTAATCCGGAAATTTTTATTCCGCAAAATATTTATAGACCAGGAGATCCTAACTTCGGTATACAAACTGATATAAAAGTTCCTGTGTACTACGGAATTGAAAATAAATCCATTGATAATTTTGTAGCAGCAACAGCAAAAAATCATAAAAGAAAACAATATAGAATAGGTGAACTTAAAACAGCAGAAGCAACTCGTGAAGGAACTAATGAAGTTGTATACGAAGTTGTTTATTTAGATGTAATAGATCCTAGCGATACTTTAGAAGGTAGAACTCGAAACAGTATTGACATAAAAACTAAAAATAATATAACTATAGATTCTGTAAATAATGATCCAAAAAATATGTTTTACGATTATGAAACTAAACCTTCATTTTCTGTTAATACTAGAAATGGTAATGTTGTAATCACGCTAGGTGAAGATTTTAATATTGAAACAAGAGAAAGTGGCGAATTATCATTAACTTGGAGTACAGGAATAGAATTAGACGGAAGAACAGAAGATAATATTTTAAAAATTATAGAAGGCTTTGGTAATAATTTTCAACTTCGCCCCAAATATGAAAATACTATAAAAGCAGACTCTGATGCTATTGATGTATCATTAAACAAAGATAGTAAAAGATATATCAGTAATATTAATAATATGAGAGATAGAATTAGATCAATCGGAGCTACTAATAGAAGCTTTGTTCCTTTATGGATGCGTAGTCAACAACAAGGAAGTGTAAACGAATTAGGATATACTCCGTCAATTGTTTTATGTTACTGCAAACCTGGAACAAGTAGTATTATAAAAGCAGCAATCGAAGCTGCTGGATTTGATTTTAAATTATTTAATTTAGACATGGATAGATATCTTGTAGACAGTACTGAAATATCAAGTCAACCTAGATATATACTTTTCGCAAATTATAGATTCAATGTATAACCCAGATAAATAAGTGTAGGAGAACACTATGGCAACTAGCGACAACATTATACCAGAACAAATAGATGAAGAATTTCCAGTAGCAGGTCAAGATAATGACTCGCAAGGATTTCGTGATAACTTTGCAGCAATACAATCTAGCTTAACTGCAACTAAATCAGCTTTACAAGACTTAGAACAAAAAGCAGTTACAACAACTGCATTAACTGATCAGAGTCTCGATAACAATATGCAAGGTAATACTATATCAAACGGAGTATTACAATCTGTTGGTTATAAAATGATTGCCGCTGGAAATATTGATAATAATGATAATGCAAACATACTTTGGAGTACTGCAAATTATCATACACTTTCTATGCGTAATAATAATAGTGTTCGTTTAAATTTAAGTGGCTGGCCCGAATCTGGCGTATTTGCGAAAATGCGTTTAGCTATATACAGCAACGACGGTACTACAAGAACACTTACATTTGAAGCAGCAAATGCTGGTACATTACGTGTTAACCAAAACAATTGGAATACAGCACTAACTAACGGTGACTTCCAAGTAACTAGTGCAACAAGTCCTAAAATTGTAGATGTATGGACAGTTGACGGCGGTATTACAGTGTTTATGGAATATATTGGCGAATTTAGTATACTATCCTAATGTTTGATCCTAGAATAGACAATCTAGATACATTTACAGATTCTGAAATTGAAAACAGAATTATAGAATTAGGACGAAAATACTGGATGTCTCGCAATCCCGAAGTCCAGCAACAAATTGCTATTGCACTAGATATGTACAAAGAAGAAGCTAGTACTCGACGTGCAAAAGCCCTTCTCAAACAACAAGAACAAAACGGCGAAAATCCTCTTGACAATTTAATCAATGTATCGTAAAATACATGTATGCTTATGAAAACAGACTCTTTAGGAATACCACGATTCTCTAATCGCAATCTTCTCGATATGATCTATTCAGGTCATGCGGATAAGGTACACGTTGTACTATGTGATCCAAGCGATGATGTAGATAAGTTCAACGCCGGTATGGAAGAGCAAGGCTTTAACAAACTACAAAAGTATATCCCATTAGATGTAGATCAAAAGACTTTTGACGGTGTATGTCAAAGTGAATGGTTTATGCCTGATGAATACAAAGACATTAATGTATATGAGTATGTACTAGGCAAAGCAGAAACACCTTGTCCACAACACGTACAAGATCGCATATGGCAAGAATTAGATGCTTTTAAAGAACGCGGTATGGAAGATCTACTACGCTATATGATCTATCTTGTAGATTTCATGCGTGAGAATGATATTGTATGGGGTGTTGGACGTGGATCAAGTGTAGCAAGTTATGTGTTGTATTTGATAGGTGTACATAGGATTAATTCAATCCAATATGACCTGGATTGGAGAGAGTTCTTGAGATAAGTAAGCATATAATTCACTAGGAGATACTATTATGGTACAAAAATCAAAAGGCAATAAAACTTACAGAACTATGCAAGGTAAGATTGTTGATATGGATATGCTAAGAAAGCGTAACGAACTTACTCCAGCAGTAGGAAATGTAAAGACAAATGCCCGCGGAGACGAACTAGGTCCAGGCGGCAAAATTGTTCGTAAACGTGAAGACGTAGTTAAGGAATATTATGATAACCACAAAGGCGTGGTTGATCAACCAGCAATAAAAAAAGAACAGGCTGTTCAAAAAGATTTAATAGACGATTGGGAAGATCCTGAACCAGTAGCTGACACAGACGACTGGGTCGAAGATGAAGATGGCAATTTTGTAAAAAAAGGTGACTAATGGCATTAAACATTAATACAATTAAAGGTACCCCACGAGCAATCGGTAATAGAGTACTAGTAACCGATATGCACTTTGGCGAACAAACAACCAAAGGCGGTATTATAATTTCAAATGATGATGGTAAAACTCGGGGAATTTATCCTCGATGGGCAAGAGTATACTCAAAAGGCCCAGAGAATAAAGACGAATATAATGTCGGTGATTGGATTTTAATTGAACACGGACGTTGGACCCGTTCAATTAAGGTTGATACAGACAACGGTGAACTTGAAATTCGAATGGTTGAAGCTGAATCAGTTCTTGCTATGTCAGACGAAAAGCCTGAAAGTGTTTCAATCGGTAAAGAATATGCAGACGGCGAACATGCAACTGTAGATCCTAGTGTTTTTGCAAATTAAGAGGTATAAATGACAAATCCATTTGAAGATATTGAACGCTTTGGCTCAGCGTGTGATCAAGAGCCATCAGAAGCAAACTACGATATGTATCTTAGTCTTATTGCAGAAGAATACAACGAACTTGCAGATGCTATAGCAGCAGATGATCGTGTAGAACAACTTGATGCACTGATTGACATTCTTGTTGTTACTATGGGTGCAATACGTGCAGGCGGCTATGACGGCGAAGGTGCATGGCGTGAAGTAATGAATACAAACTTTGCTAAGATTGATCCAGTTACTGGCAAAGTTCGCAAACGTGAAGATGGCAAAGTTCTCAAGCCAGAAGGCTGGAAAGCCCCAGAATTAGAACAATTTGTAAAATAATACTTGACTCCTAGCAGTTTATACGTTATAATGTATATAAATTGTTAGGAGTTTTCTTTTGGCTACACACGGCATGATTGACTTAGAAACACTAGGCGTTGAGCCTGATAGTGTTATAATGACTCTAGGTGCTATTAAGTTTGATCCTTATTCTGATGCAGAACCGCATAGTCCGTTATACTTGCGTGGCGATGTAGAAGAACAAAGCGAAGTATACGGACGTTCTATCGACGACAACACTCTTGCTTGGTGGAGTAGACAGCCACAAGAAATTCAAGACGAAGCATTTGGCGATCATCAAGATCGTGTAACTGTACAAGAAATGCTACGTCAATTAAACAAATGGTGTGTAGGATTAGACTACATTTGGTGTCAAGGTCCTACGTTCGACTTTGTAATTCTACAAAGTTTATATAAAGACGCAGAAAAACCTGCACCTTGGAACTATTGGCAAATACGTGATAGTCGTACACTGTTTTCAATGATGCCAAGCGATCCTCGCAAGGCAATACAGGAAAGTTTGCATAACGCACTAGCAGATTGTTATTATCAAGCAAAGTGTGTGCAGCAAAGTTATAAACATTTTGGAGTACAATCTAAGTGAAAGTTGGATTAAGTTTAAGCAGATGCGTTCGAGACGTTGTGGAAGCACGAGTATTGTATGAAGATATTTTGTGCATTATCGCACGAACAGACATAGATCCACATAATGATGATCATTGGAATGCCATCTGGGAAGGATACAACTATGGTGGATTAAGCAATCCTGAATTGGCAAACAATACCGAAGGAGAAGAAGTTTATCGCAATGTAGTCAAACAACTGTATGACGGCGGCAAAATTCATCAACCTAGGCAGTTTGGCGCTCATCCTGCTCGTATGCGTAACTACTGGTTAGACTGTGTTGTTCCTTTAGAAGAACACACACCTGCACAACAAAAAGCGTGGGATAATTATCAGCTAATTACAGGATTGTCTTAATGATTAGATGGTATGATTATATAGCAGCATTCTTAATGGCAGATGTATTAGCAACTATGTTCTTTACAATTCCGGCATTCGGTGCTATAATAGCATATGTAACTTATGAATATGGCTGGAATTATTATTGTAATTACAGATTAAGGCAGGAAGAAAACAAATGAAAGAACTATGGGTAGAAAAGTACCGTCCGAAAACAGTAGACGGTTATGTATTTAGAGATGATGCACAAAAACAACAAGTCAAAACTTGGATCAAAGACAAAACTATTCCGCATTTGCTTTTTAGTGGCAATGCTGGGATTGGTAAAACTACTCTTGCTAAATTACTTTTTAATGAGCTGGATGTAAATCCATTAGACATTTTAGAAATAAACGCAAGTAGAACAAACTCAGTTGATGACGTTCGTGATAAGATTGTAAACTTTGTGCAAATGATTCCATTTGGTGAATTTAAAGTTGTACTACTTGATGAGGCAGACTATCTAAGTCCAAACGCACAGGCAGCATTGCGTGGTGTGATGGAAGAATATCATACTACAGCAAGATTTATACTAACTTGTAACTATCCAAACAGAATTATTCCAGCTATTCACAGTCGTTGTCAAGGCTTTCATATTGCTAAAATTGATCAAACAGAATTTACAGCCCGTGTTGCAGAGATTTTAATTACAGAAGGTGTTACTCCAGACTTGGATACACTGGACACTTATGTAAAAGCAACTTATCCGGATTTGCGTAAGTGTATCAATATGGTGCAGATGAACTCAGTAGATGGAGCGTTAGTTGCTCCGCAGCAAGGAGATACAGGAGAAAGCGACTGGAAACTTGAAATGGTTGAACTGTTTAAAGCAGGCAAGATTCAAGAAGCACGTAAACTGCTATGTGGTGCAATTCGTCCAGAAGAAATGGAAGAAGTGTATCGTTGGTTGTATGATAACATTGAACTGTTCGGAACTGATACACAGCAAGACGATGCAGTGCTAATTATTAAACAAGGGTTAGTGGATCACACCCTAGTAGTTGATCCAGAAATTAACTTAGCGGCAACGCTTATTAGATTAGCGAGGTTATAGTGACGTACCTGGTAACTGATAATTGTATCAAGTGCAAACATACAGATTGTGTAGAAGTTTGCCCAGTAGACTGCTTTTACGAAGCAGATAATTTTCTAGCAATTAATCCTGACGAATGTATTGACTGTGGTGTTTGTGTTCCTGAGTGTCCAGCAGATGCTATTGTTGCTGATACTGAAATGTCAGAAGAAGATAGATTTATATGGGAAGAAATTAATAGGAAAGTAAGCGACTGGAATATTAATATTATAGAGAAAAAAGATCCCTTACCGGATGCAGAAAAGTTTGACGGGTATCCTAACAAATACGAAGAATTTGGAATTATACCTGTAAAGGAAATTGAATGATTAGAGCAATTTTAGCCTGTGATGATGAAGGCGGAGTAAGTAAAGATGGCACACTGCCATGGCCACATAATTCACGAGACTTGCAATGGTTTAAAGAAAACACAGCAGGTCATGTCGTTGTGATGGGATCTACTACTTGGGAAGATCCTCATATGCCTCGACCTTTGCCTAAACGTACAAATGTACTAGTAACTACACGCAAAGACGACTATCCCGGAGCAGATAGCTACATTAGCGGCGATCTAAATGTAGAATTAAAAGAGCTCGAAGATACTTGCCCTGGACTTATTATTTGGAATATTGGAGGTCCAAATATTGTTGAACAAAGTTTAGGTGTAATTGATGAATTTTATTTAAGTCGTATTCCTGGTACATATAGTTGCGATACATTTTTACCGATAGGTAAGATTAGAACTTTATTTAAACGAACTTGGACTGAAGAACATCCAGAAGTAACGTTCGAAATTTGGAAGAAACGATGATTGAATTTATTCAAATAATTCTTGGATACATTTTTGGATTTATAATTATAGCTGGAATGGCTTGGGTTGTTTGGGAATCTAGTGTAATGATTGAAGAAAAGAAAGAGAGACAGCGTAAAGGTTTAACAGACTATTACGATATGCCAATTAAGAAGAAAGACGATGAAACAATATCTTGATGCATTACAATATATTTTAGATAATGGAGAAGATGTAAAAGATAGAACAGGCGTAGGCACACGTACTGTGTTTGGTTATCAAATGCGTTTTCCATTATCGTTTAGCGAATTTCCAGCAGTTACTACTAAAAGACTTGCGTGGAAAAGTGTTGTAAGTGAATTGCTTTGGTTCTTAGAAGGTAGTAGCAACGAGCGTAGGCTTGCTGAAATACTATACGAAAAGCCTAGAGAAGAACTAGAAGATAAAACAACTATTTGGACTGCTAACGCAAACGCACAAGGCAAAGCCTTAGGTTACGAAAATGGTGAACTAGGTCCTGTGTACGGAGTACAGTGGCGAGACTTTGGCGGTGTTGATCAAATTGCTAATATTATACAACAGATTAATCGTGAGCCAGACAGCAGACGCATTATCCTAAGTGCGTGGAACCCTATACTGATTGACAAAATGGCACTTCCACCTTGTCATACTCTAGTACAGTTTAAAGTTATTAACAGCAAATTAAGCTGTCAACTGTATCAGCGTAGTGCAGACATGTTTTTAGGCGTACCGTTTAACATTGCTAGTTACAGTTTGCTTACACATATGCTTGCACAGATTTGTAAATTAGAACTGGGCGAGTTTGTGTGGACTGGCGGAGATTGTCATATCTATAACAACCACTTTGAACAAGTTAAACAGCAACTTGAACGCACACCAGTTAAAGGTCCTATCTTGGATATGCCTAAATTTGAAAATCTAGCAGAGTTATTACAAACTAAAACAAGTGATTATAAACTAATTAACTATAATCCAATGGATAGTATCAAGGCACCAATGGCAGTATAATGCATACAGAATACGGAATACATGATTACGAGTACTCAAGTAAATATTTTATAGATAGGGTTTATTACGATTGTGTTGACCCTAGTTTAACAACTTTTTTAAAAGAAAAATCTAACAAAACTAGACAAGACTATCGTGATAAACTAGCAGGCGATATACAAAGACAATTTTTGCTATATAGCATTCCTGATGAATTTGATGTAGTAGGAAACGAAGGCATTAATAATATTAATAAAATGCTAGAACATCATCTAAGAAAAATAATGAAAGACGAGTATATAGATCATGAGCTTGTAGATTTGTGGGTGAACTTTCAAGAAAAATATGAGTTTAACCCTGTGCATGATCATGGAGGTACTTTTAGTTTTGTTTGGTATTTAGATATACCAGAAGAAATAAGAAAGGAACATCTTGAATCTGTAGGCACTGCACAATGTAGAGGACTAATTCAATTTGCATCTACATTTACTCCAGAGCAGATGACATTTAATCCAAGAACTAACGACATCTTAATTTTTAGATCTTCGCAAATGCATCAAGTATATCCGTTTTATTCTGACGCTACAAGAATAAGCGTAAGTGGAAATATATCTATATGATGGGAGCAAATTGGAGGCCAGATCCTTATGAACACACTGTAGAAAAATTTGCTTGGTGGCCTGTTCGTAGCAGTTGGAGTAAAAAACGTATTTGGCTAAAGAAATATGTAGAAACTACAGTGTATCACGATAGTGAAATGTCAAATCCGATTCGCTCAAACTATTGGACATACATATATACACAAAACGAATACCTTATGTATCTACTAAGAAAAGAAAAATCACTTGAATAAAGAATCTCCAACATTTTGTCCTTTAATGCGACATCAATTAACAATCAATCAAATGGGCAGGGTAATGCCATGTTGTCATTTTGGCGAGCATATCCCTATTGAAGAATACAAAGAAGTAACTAAAGGTTACGCAGAACGATTAGAATCAGGAGAACGCATACCGCAATGTCAAGGATGTTGGCAAACTGAAGATAAAGGACTTGTAAGCGTAAGACAAAGTGCAGTAAACAATTACGATGCAAATTATAGTATGTCGCCTGGAATAAATTCAATGGATATACGACTACACAACAAATGTAATATGGCGTGTAATATGTGCGGTAGTTATAATAGTACACTTTGGGGTAAGATAGAACACAAAGACGAAGAACACGATATAGGAAACAAAAACTTAGAATATATTTACAGTCTTGCAAATAATGTAACTAAATTAAGCATTCAGGGAGGCGAAGTATTTTTTGGACCTGATTTTGTTGATTTTGTAGATAGTTTTCCAAACAAAAATAATCTTGTACTAGATACTTTTACAAATGTAGTAACTATAGATATTGATGTTTTAAAAAGATGGAAAGACGAGTGTAAATCACTGTATGTTAATGCAAGTATAGACGGTATAGGAAAAGTGTTTGAGGAAATTCGTTGGCCCGGTAAATGGACTAAAGCTGAAAGAAAAGCAAAACAAACTTACGAAATATTAGATTACAACTTAAAATACTTTTATACAGTTCAATCAGCAAATTTAAATACAATTATTGACTTTTTAAATTGGAGGAATAGTAATACTCCTAATAGTGAAATTGTTTTTAACTTAGTAGAAGGTCCTAGAGAGTTAGCTTTAGAAGCTAGTACTCAATTAGAAAGAGATCAGTTTATTAAAGATTTTCAAAATTATACAGGAAAATTATCTAATAGAGAAACACACGATCTCACAGCTATATTTAAACTTTGCCAAAAATTAAAGGATGATCCAAAATTACTAAAATTAAGAGATCAAAAAAATTCTTATATTGCAAAGATTAGAAATAATTATTTACAAAGAAATACTGTAGAAATATAGAGCACCGTATTAAACGATGCTCTATAAACTTACTCGTCTCCGTAAACTTGAAGCACCTCTTTTACTGCCTCGTGTCTTTCGATATCTCCTTGTTGGAAGTGGACTATGTCCAATCTAGATGTATTACTTGTTTCTAACAGTTTAGTAAAATCAATTAAACCGTTGTCCTTTAGCCTGTCTGCCTGTGCTAGATCGCCAGTGACCGCCATCATAGATCCTTCGCCTAAACGTGTTAATAGCATTTTCATCTGATTAGGGGTTGCGTTCTGCATCTCGTCTGCTAGGATAAACGCATTTTTAAACGTTCTACCACGCATGTATGCTAGTGGAGCAATTTCTATAATTCCTTCTTCTATCATACCTTCGATTTGCCTTGCATCAAAGTATTCACGTAATACGTCAAAAATAGGTCTTGTCCAAGGTGCCATTTTTTGTTCTAGTGTGCCTGGTAAGAATCCTAGTTCTTCATCAACTGATACTGCTGGTCTTGTAACAATTATTTTATCTACTTTGCCTTCTTTGAAAAGTTTTACTGCAACTTGTACTGCTAACAGAGTTTTACCTGTTCCTGCCGGCCCTATGCCAAAGACTATGTCTTTCTTAGGGTCTAACAATTTAAGTACATATTGTTCTTGATGTTTACTTCTTGGAAGGATATTTACTGTGGTTTTCTTTTGATGTGAATTGAAATTAATTACGTTATTGTAATTGTTGGAGTTTGCGTTATTACGCTGTTTCCTCTTTGCACCCATTAAGTGTCCTCCTATATGGATAAATGGAGTAGGGTAGTATGCTCTAGTGTGTAGAACACTTAGCCCTACAAAAGTATTTACCATTTGAATCAAAAACAAAAACACAAAGTTATCTCTCAATAAGCGATAAATAAGTATGTAATTAAAGTATAGGAAATTCCATGGAAGACGTTTATGATCTAATCAAAAATGTAGAAAGGGTTTACGATAGTAACACTGCATTTCAAGTATTAAAAGACTTTGAAAGAGTACTAGAGGAACTCGATCTATATGTCTATAAAAACTGGGAAGAAGGTGAACTATTATCTGGACCTGATATTACTAGACACTGGGTAACTTGTAAGTTTATGTGGGCAAGAGCAGAGATGCCTGATCCTATGGGTGCAAAGCGTTTGTCAGAATATGACTGTAAAATAGGATACAAAAAAGATCATATTATAAAACCAAGAAAAATTAAAAAACCTGATGATGTAAGAGATGGCACAAAAAAGGGTAAACTAGACAGATTTCCTATATGGGTAGTTGAAATATCAATGCCGAAAAAATTAATAGCAGATATGTATAGCAGTTTTGCAGATCAAAATGATATGAATGTTGAACCTGCAATTCCTGCAAACACTCCTCCATTAGAAACTCAACAAGCTGAAGATCAAGCATTGTCTCTTGATGCTGGAGTAGAAGAAACTGGCGTAGGAGATACAATATAATGAGTCTGCGCGAAGGTGATTTAAAAAATTTAGTTGAAGATATTTTTGAAGTAGATGCATATCAATCAAAAATGGGTGATGATAAAAACATTATTACAGTTAGTTTTAATGTTGAAGGACAACAGCCTGCAAAAGATTTAGCAAACTTTCTAGAAAAAGGTTACGACTTTATCTTAGATGCAGATGTAACTAGTGGCGAGCAAAGCAATGGCAAATACAAAGTGTTTGTAGAATTAGAAAGACAAAGACAAGCCCACGATAACATAACTGAGATGCTCGACGGTGTATCTAAATTAACATCTATTGCAGAATTTAAGTTTAGATACTACAAAGATTTTGAAAGTAAACCTGCAACAAACGAGGAAATAACACAGTCAATACCTGTCGATCCCGATAAGTATTTAGGAGTAGCAAACGAATCAAATATGAGAAATTTTAAAAATTTCTTTAATAGAAGTTTCCTCGACGAAGTTGAAATGATTAACGAAACTTTAGTTATTAAGAAAAAATGGGCAGATCCGTTAGCATTTGAGTTTGTAAAATTTGGCGACACTGTAAAAGTTATCGAAAGCCTAGAAGGAAGATTTGATCTAGTAGAAAGTTATCCAGAAATACTCTTTTTGACCAAGTATATTGGTGACTACAACATAAGTAAGTATGGAGACAAGTTAGTCTTCGAAAACGGCAATAATGCTGTTGTATTAAAAAGGATCTAAATATGAGTTTTGAATTTGACTTTACTAAAGACCACCTGGCTGAAATTATAAGTGCAGATGCAGACGATTGGTATGATGCATTATGCGAACTACTACCTAAGTATGGAATCACAACAGAACGTAGAGTAGCACATTTTTTAAGCCAATGCGCTCACGAATCCGGTGGCTTTAAGAGGCTAGAAGAAAACCTAAACTATAGTGCAAAAGCACTTCGTGCAGTATTTGGACGTTACTTCGGTGATGCACCAAAGCGTGATGCAGACGAATATGCACGTAACCCAGAAATGATTGCAAACTATGTATATATGGACGAGTTCCGTAAGTACAAAATGGGCAACGTAAACGAAGGCGATGGCTGGTTATTCCGCGGTCGTGGACTAAAACAACTAACAGGACGCCATAACTATACTAAGTTTGGCGAAAGCGTAGGTATGAGTGCAGAAGAAGCAGCAGAATATGTAGCAACTCCTGCAGGTGCTATTGAATCAGCTTGCTGGTTCTGGGACACAAACAACCTAAACGACATTGCAGACGGCGATGACGTTAAGCGTATGACTAAGAAAATTAACGGTGGTACAATCGGACTAGAAGATCGTCAGAAGCGTTATGTACATGCTATGAAAGTACTAGGCATGGATGCAGAAGATCTAGCAGCCGACGAAGACGATGTAGATGAAATCATTGATGACATCGGTGTACTAAGAAAAGGTTCGAAAGGTGAAGGTGTAAAGATTATGCAAGAAGCATTAGGCATTAGTGCAGACGGCGACTTTGGCCCTGGAACTGAAAGAGCATTAAAGGAGTGGCAAGCAGCAAATGGCTTGGTTGCAGATGGTATTGCAGGTCCAGCTACTTTTGCAAAATTGCTTGACTAAAAGGAACTATGTTCGCATCAATTAAAATTGCTATGATTGTCGTTGCCCTCGCTACAGCGGGCGGCGGCTTCTTACACTATAAAAACGTAAAAGCTGATCTAGAAACAGCTAAAGCGAACAACATAAAATTAGAACAAGGGATTGCTCAACAACAGGCTGTAATTGATCAACAGCGTAAAGATTTTGACGATATCCTTGCTGCAAATAGAGCATTAGAAGAAACTAATAGAGTACTAAATGCAGAAATGAAAGCACTAGACGAACGTTTTAATAAAATTAATGGACAGGGCGAAGTGCGTGATATAGGTAAACTTGCTATTGAACGTGATAGAGCAGTTGAACGTGTTATTAACAGTGCTAGTGCAAAAGCGATGAGGTGCGTAGAAATCGCGATGGGCTCACCATTAACGGAGGCGGAAATAAATGCAACTAAAAAGTCTGAGATCAATTCAGAGTGTCCTAGTATTGCTAATCCTAACTACGTTCCTTACTAGTTGTAGCTCAGTAAGAGAACTACAGGTGTTTAGCACAGAAGTAGAAAGAGCACCTTTAAATCTTCCTAATCCAGAAACACCTGCAATGGAAGAACTAAAGTTTATTATTATTCACAGTGAAAACGCAGAACAAGTGTTTGCTAAAATGGCAGAGCAAGGTAAAGATCCTGTGCTGTTTGGTTTAAGCGACGATGACTACGAAACACTATCTAAAAACTTTGCACAAATCCGTGCATATATGATTAAGCAACAACAAATCATAGACGCATATCGCGAATACTACGAGCCTGTAGAAGAAACTTCACCACAAAATTAATAAATACACATAGTAACGAGAGGGGTTATTATGTGGGAAATGATACAACAAATGGCGGGCGACCGTCTGTGGATTTATACTAGCATTGCAGGTTCACTATTAGGTGCTGCATTTTTGTTCTGGTTTAAAGACACAAGAATGGCAACTTGGGGTGTAACCAAATTTGATTCGTTTTTAGAGTACCTAGCAATACGCTGGGGATGGACTTGGTTACAAAACGATCCTAATGCATGGCGTGTAAAGTATCCTAAAATTACCTCTAAGATTGACGAGCTAGAAGCTCGCATTGCTAAACTAGAGGGGAAAAAGTAATGGCAGAAAAGAAAACCGTAACGGTAGACGAAGAAGTTGCAGCAAAAATGGACACTAATGGCGACGGTCATATTAGTGCAGAAGAAGCAGCAATGGAACTAGAGTTTAAGCGTAAGGCTTTTGAAGACGCTGACGCACGTAGAGATGCAATGCGTAACATGGCTTGGTTTGCACTATTTGGTATGCTACTATATCCATTTGCTGTTGTGCTTGCAAGTTTAATTGGATTAGATACAGCAGGTAAAATCTTAGGTGATATGGCAGCTACATACTTTGTTTCAGTAGCAGCGATTGTAATGGCGTTCATTGGTGGTAATGCATACGCTGATTCTAAGAAGTAATCACTACTAACTTTATGTAATAGTCCATGCGGTAAATACTAACATGGACTATTACTCTATACTAGGTGTACCTAAAAACGCCGACGAATCTACTATTCGTAAAGCATACAAAAAACAAAGTATGCAACACCATCCTGATCGTGGCGGCAATGAAGAAAAGTTCAAACAAGTTAACGAAGCGTATCAAACGCTAAAAGATCCGAAAAAACGTGCAGAGTACGATAATCCGCAACCGCAGTTTAATTTTAACAGCAGTAGCTTTAACGGTAAAAATCCATTCGATGATTTTTTTGCAAACTTTAGACAACAACAACCTAGAAACCCTAATATTAATATTAAAGTAGAATTAAATTTAAGAGAAGTGTTTACTGGAAAAAAGGTACTAGTAACATATAGATTAAGAAATGGACAAGAACAAACTGTAGATTTAGATATACCGCCAGGAGCAAATCATGGAGATCAAATTAGATTTAGTGGTTTAGGCGACAATAGTATTCCTGGAAGGCGAGGAGATTTATTTGTAACAATTTCAGTAAAAGGCGATAAAGAGTTTGACAGACAGTTAGATAACGTGTATACTACTAAGAAAGTAAATTGCTTAGAAATGATCGTAGGAACAAAAATCCATATACTCACACTAGATGGTAAACAAATAAATTTAAATATACCTCCAAATACAAAAAATGGAACAACATTTAGTATGCCAGGATACGGATTTCCTAATTTACAAAGTAGACAACGAGGAAATATGTATATTAAAATTGAAGCTGAAATACCAAGGAATTTAAACAATACACAAATTGAACAAATAAGAGGAATTTTAAATGGATCTTAAATTAGTAAAATCTCCTAGTCCTTGGTTAGAAAAGCAAGTGTCTCCTTTTAGTTTTAATTTCTTAAATGCAAAAGAAGTTGAAAAGCAAATGATCGAATTGATGATAAAAGAAGGCGGTATTGGACTTAGTGCAAATCAAGTTGCACTCGATGCTCAAATTTTTGTTATGAAGCCTTATCTAGCAGAAGTAAAAACACCTTTTGCTGTAATTAATCCAGAAATTTTAAGAATTTCTGAAGAGCAAGAAATAATGCCGGAAGGATGTTTAAGTCATCCTGATTTATATTTAACAGTGAAACGCCCAAGAACTATAATCGCAAAATTTCTTGACACTGACAAAAATGAGTGTATAATAGAACTTAATGACATCGACGCTAGATGTTTCTTACACGAATATGATCACTTGTACGGAATTGAATTTACTGACAGAGTTAGTAAACTTAAACTTGACCGTGCAAAGAAAAAACAAAATAAAATGAGGAAAAAGCAGAATGGTTGAACCAAGCAAAGAGTTACAATTAGTTTTCGATAAAGCAATTAAAGACGCTAAAAAACTACAACACGAATATGTAACTATAGAACATTTGCTCTTTGCAATGATGTGTTCTACTAACTTTTTTAATTTATTAAAAGGGTTTGGAGCAGACGTTGATTTTTTGAAATCTAATTTAGAACATTATCTAAAAAATAATCTTGAAGAAATTAAAATAGCAGACACAAAATATAAACCTAAAAAAACTCAAGCAGTTGAACGAGTATTAAATCGAGCATTTACACAAACTTTGTTTGCTGGACGTTCGGAGATTGATCTTAGTGATATTTTGTTGAGTGTGCTTAGTGAAAAGAAAAGTTATGCTACATACTACTGTGAAAAAGCAGGAATTGCTAAAGAACCATTTTCTGATTATATTAGTGCCGAAGTGGAGGAAGCTGCAGAAGATACAGAGCTATCAGGTCAAGCACAGAAAGCACTTCGTTCTTTCACAACCAATCTTAACAACGAAGCTAAGAAAAATAAAATTGATCCAATTATTGGACGTTCTGAAGAACTTGAAAGCATTGCACTTTCATTAGGTCGTAGAAATAAAAATAATGTAATACTTGTAGGTGATCCAGGTGTAGGTAAGACTGCTATTGCAGAAGGAATGGCATTTAATATTGTAAATGACAACGTTCCTGAGTTTCTTAAAGATTACGAAGTTTACATGTTAGACATTGGCGCTATGCTCGCTGGTTCAAAGTACAGAGGAGATTTTGAAGAAAGACTAAAACTTGTGCTTTCTGGCTTACAGAAAAAAGGTAAGACAATTATGTTTATTGACGAAGCACATATGATTAATGGTGCTGGAGCAGGCGGATCAAACAACTCTAATGATTTAGCAAATATGCTAAAACCTGCACTAAGTAAAGGCAATATTAAAGTTGTTGCTTCAACTACTTGGGAAGAATATCGTAAGTACTTTGAAAAGGATCGTGCTCTTATGCGTCGATTCCAACGTGTAACTGTTGACGAGCCGTCTCCGGAAGTGACTAAAGATATTTTACAAGGTATTAAACGCTACTATGAAGATTATCATGGTACAATAATTACCGAAGATGCAATTGACAAAGCTGTAAAATTAAGTGTAAAATATCAAAGTGATAAAAAACTTCCTGACAAAGCAATCGACTTAATTGATCTAGCATGTTCAAGATTTAAAATTACACAAGAAACAGATAAAATTGTAACAGCAGAGAAAATTGAATATGAACTTGCAAAAGTAGTTAAGTTACCTCCTGAGCAAGTTAGTCAGAAAGAAACAGATAACCTTGCAAGTCTTGAACATAATCTTAAAGGTAGTGTTTACGGACAAGACGAAGCAATTGAAAGTATTGTAGATAAGATTCTTGTTAGTCAAGCAGGACTTAAACCCGATGACAAACCAATTGGTAGTTTTGTATTTATGGGTCCAACAGGCACAGGTAAAACAGAAACAGCAAAGCAACTTGCAAGTCAATTAGGTGTAGAACTTGTACGTTTTGATATGAGTGAATATATGGAGAAACATAGTGTTGCAAAACTAATTGGTTCTCCTCCAGGTTATGTAGGACACGAAGAATCATCAGGACTGTTGATTGAAAAATTACAGGAACATCCTAACTGTGTTCTACTACTTGACGAAATTGAAAAAGCCCATCCTGACGTTTCTCAAATCTTACTACAGATTATGGATAATGGTAAAATTACAGGATCACAAGGTAAAGAAGCAGATGCACGTAATAGCATATTAATCCTTACAACTAACTTAGGTGCTCAAGCAGCAGAAAAAAACACTATAGGATTTGATGAAGATTTTGAATCAAATTCATATGCAGATACAGAACTTAAAAAGTTCTTTAGTCCAGAGTTCCGTAATAGACTCGACGGTGTAATTACATTTGCTAAACTAGGTAAAGAAGTAATGATTAAGATTGTTGGTAAGTTCTTGCTTGAACTTAAAAATATGGTTGCTGCAAAAGATGTTTCTATTAAAGTTACTGATGAAGCAATCGATGCACTAGTTGATAAAGGCTTTGACCCTAAAAACGGTGCTCGTCCATTGCAACGTGTAATTGATAAAGAAATTAAACGACCTCTTTCTAGATTACTCCTTTTCGGAGAACTAAAAGATGGAGGGAAACTAAACATCGACTTCCGTGAAGATAAATTTATATTAGATTGCGAAGTGGAGGAAATCGTTGAGTCACAGGCATGAAAAAAGTTATAAATTATTTTATGGCAAATATCTTTATCGATTAGAAATAAGAAATTCTTTAGCAGCGTTTTTTAGAGAAAAAAATCTTCCGCTTGCAAGATCAACTCTTGATTCGCTGCATAGTCAATATGATTTAGAGGCTAAGCAATTATTCGTACACAGAGGGTTGCGTCATCAAATTATAACTGAAACAGAGTTTTTTGATGCTGTTAAACTATATAGTGCATTTGTAAAAATGGACGATTATAAACTACGTGTACAAACAAATTACATTAACATCTATGCAAATGATTTATCATGGCTTAAAAATATTATAAAACAAGTTAGTCCTGACAGAGTTAGTAGTTTGTGGCAGCCAGACGAATCGTACAAAAAATTATTAACTTCTAATACTATTGTAATTGAAAACGATATAGGTTACGAATATAGAGTTACATTTGGTACTAAAGAAGGTGAACCCGAGTTTCTTAAATGGGCAGAATCAAATCCTAAATTAATAAAATTAGGTCCAGTTTTAAAAGAAGAGCTCAGATGCCGTGGGTATGTAAACGGAATGTATTTTTATGCTAGAGATGAAAAAGTTTTAAATTTATGCACTCTTATAACATCAAACATAAGAAGAATTGATAAACTAATAGTCAAGCCCGATATAGATAAATAGTTATATGGCACAGAGTGAAACAATATTATCAGCACAATCACACCCGGGCGATAGTACAAACGAGACTATAACTGGAGAAAAGTACAAAGGGGACGGTTACTACGGTCGTAGTGACGGGTTTCATACTGTTCAATACAATGTAACAGGGTTTATAGGAACTATAGATATCCAGGCGACACTAGCTGTTGATCCTGGAGATGCTGATTGGTTTACACTTTCGAATACAAATTTAACAAGCACA
>Ga0213859_10000386_pt1 | contig 19890 bp, 26 predicted proteins | sample PICome_2_FD_160133 | JGI IMG/M metagenome (GOLD analysis project Ga0213859, IMG submission 160133) | Coastal seawater microbial communities near Pivers Island, North Carolina, United States - PICO304 | ecosystem: Environmental > Aquatic > Marine > Coastal | place: USA: North Carolina...
AGAACCTTTAATGTTATTAATTAATGAAAATAAAGTATCAAGAACTAGAAAAAAAAATAAATATAGTTTTTAAAAACAAAAATTTATTAGACCAATCTCTTACTCATAAAAGTTTTAATTCCTCTAATAATAATGAGAAAATTGAATTTTTAGGTGATCGTGTACTAGGACTGGTCATGGCTAAAAAATTATTAGAAATTTATCCTAACGAAAAAGAGGGAATACTTGATAAGAAATTTGCTTCACTTGTTAATAAAAAATCTTGTCTTGAAATTGCAAAATCAATTAATTTAGAAAAATATATAAAAACTTTTAATCCAAGAAATAAAAAAATAAAAATTGAAGATAAAATTATTGCAGATAGTTGTGAAGCTTTAATAGGAGCAATTTATCTCGATAAAGGTTTTAATATTGTTGAAAAATTTATTTTAAAGCAGTGGGAAGCAAAAATTAGCGATAGCATTGTTACCGAAATTGATGCCAAAACCAAGTTACAAGAACAAACACTAAAAAAATTTAAAAGTCTTCCTAAATATAAATTAATCTCAAACACTGGACCAAGACACAAACCTGTATTTAAAGTAGGAGTAAAATTACCTAATACAAAATACTTTATTGGCATTGGCAATTCCAAAAAAAATGCCGAGCAAAGCGCTGCTACAGAGTGTTTAAATAGTTTAAATAAATAATATGAATTGGTCTGATGAAGGTTTTTTGTTAAGTAAAAATAGATATAACGAAAACTCCTTGATTGTAGAAATTTTCACAAAAGAAAAAGGTAAAGTATCAGGTATTATATTTGGTGGAACATCAAAAAAAATTAAAAATTATCTACAAATAGGAAATAAATTGCATGTTAATTATAATTCAAAAAATGAAAATAGAATTGGCTACTTTAAAGTTGAAATTTTAACTGCTTACAGTCCTTTGTATTTTGATAATAGACAAAAATTATCATGCTTAACATCTGCAATGAATTTGATAAAAATTTTAACAGCAGATGCTCAAACAAATGAAAAAGTTTTTTTTATAATTCAGAATTTTTTTTTAATTCTACAAGATAAACATTGGTTAAAAAAATATATTTTTTGGGAATTAGAATTACTCAAAATATTAGGTTATGATTTAGAATTAGAAAATTTAGTGGAGAAAGATACCGAAAATAATGAAACTGTTTACTTTGTTTCATCTTCAAATGAAAAAAAATATGTTCCAAACTTTCTTATTGAAAAAGATAAAGAAGTTGAAGATGTTAAAATTTTGTTAAAAGGTTTGAAATTAGTTAATGATTATCTTGATAAAACAATTTTAAAACCAAACAATATTAATTTTCCAAATAATAGATTGTTGTTTCTTAATACTTTAAGTTGATTGCTTTATTATTTTGTCAATTCGATCGGCGTAATAACTTACAATGGCATTTGCACCAGCTCTTTTGAAAGCCACTAAACTTTCATACACTGCATCTTTGTTTACAAGGTTTTTATTAATTGCATTTTCTATAAGACTATATTCTCCAGATACTTGATACGCAAAAACTGGGATTTTGAATTTTTCTTTAATTGATTTAATTATATCTAAATATGGCATTCCTGGTTTAACCATAACCATATCGGCTCCTTCTTTTATATCTAAAGCAACTTCTCTTAATGCTTCATCAGAATTTTTAAAATCCATTTGATATGTTTTTTTATCTCCTTTTAATGAACTTTTTGATCCCACAGCATCTCTAAAGGGACCATAAAAGCTGGATGCATATTTTGCTGCATAAGATAAAATCTGAACGTCTTGGAAATTGTTTTGATCGATTGCTTTTCTAATTTTACCAATCCTTCCATCCATCATATCTGATGGAGCTAAGACATCGCAACCCATTTCAGCTTGAAGTAAAGATTGGTTTATTAAAACTTGAATTGTTTCATCATTTAAAATTTTATCAGATTTGATTAATCCGTCATGTCCATGAGAGGTATAAGGGTCCAATGCAACATCACACATAATTCCAATTTGATTTTTGTATTTTTTTTTAATCATTCTTGATGCTCTACAAACAAGATTATTTTCATTGAGTGCTTCTGATCCAAGTTCATTTTTCAATGATTTTTTTGTATTTGGGAAAAGAGCAACCATTGGAATTCCTTTGCTTATCGCTTTGTCGATAATTTGACTGATTCTATCTACTGAATACCTGTAGACGCCAGGCATCGATTTTATATGTTGTTTTTTATTTACTCCATCAATAAGAAAAATTGGAAGAATAAAATCATTAGGACTTAGGGTATTTTCCTGTATTAGTTTTCTAGTCCAGGAAGATTTTCTGTTTCTTCTTAATCTTAGGCTTGGATATTTTCCTACTATCATGTTTAAATTTACTTTATTAATGCGACAAATGTATTATACAAATATCTCTTAAATTAAGTACAAAACCATTTTTATGAGCATAGATAACACAAAAGTTGTAAACCTAAACCTAAAAAAAGAAGAAAGAATTTTAGATTTTAGTGATTTTCAAAAACAAAACTTGAAATTTGATATAAATAAACTTCAAGAGGCTTATAACCAAATTATTAAGACAAAAAAATTCGAAGATGCTGGGATAACACACTTTGGAGCTATTTCATTAACTCAAATTCCTGGTGATCCCGATTCAATCAAAGGCAATAAAGCTCGAGGTGTTTACTGGACTAAACCTGATAAAACTGGAAAAGAGGTTTCTAGAGATGTAGAAATTGATGAGTCGGCTTATTCTGAATTTATAAAAGATTATGAGAACACTTATTTTAAAGAAGTTTATGATGTTTTATCAAGTAAATATAAATTGGGTAGAGTAAGAATTTTGCTCAAAGAACCAAGATCAACTTTAAGTTGGCATAGAGATCCAGAACCAAGATTGCATATTCCAATTGTAACTAATCCTGGATGCTTAATGGTTATAGATAATGTTGCAAAACATATGCCTGCAGATGGTTCTGTGTGGGTGACTAATAACACAAAATATCATAATGCATTTAATGGTGGTGAAGAAAATAGAGTCCACCTTGTTGCTTGTGTGCTAGATTATAAATTCAATTAATTTGAAAAAGATATTTATCTCTTCAGATCACGCTGGTTTTAAACTTAAAGAAGCAATTAAAATTTATTTAGAAAAGAAAAAAATTAATTTCCAAGATTTTGGTCCTTCAAATGAGAATAGCGTTGATTACCCAGATTATGCACATAAAGTTGCAAGAAAAGTAAATTCATCTAAAAAAAATATTGGTATTTTGGTATGTGGATCAGGAACTGGAATGAATATTGCAGCAAATAAACATAAAAATGTTAGAGCCGCTCAATGCTTTAATGAAAAATCTACTAAATTATCTAGATTGCATAATGATGCAAATATCATTACATTAGGATCTAGATTACTAACTAAAAAAAATGCATTAAAATTTATTAGCATTTTTTTAAATACAAAGTTCGAAGGTGGGAGACACTTAAAAAGAGTAAAAAAAATATAATTAATTATGTCTAGTGAAAAAAGTTATTTAAACGATAGTTATAAGAGTTTCTTTGAAGATGGTTTGTCTAGCAAGGACCCTGAATTATATAAAGCTATAAAAGACGAACTCTTAAGACAACAACAACATATAGAATTAATTGCATCAGAAAATATAGTTTCTCAAGCAGTTCTTGAAGCTCAAGGATCAGTTTTAACTAATAAGTATGCCGAAGGATATCCTGGAAAAAGATACTATAATGGTTGCGAACATGTCGATGTTGCAGAAAGTCTTGCAATTGAGAGATTAAAAAAATTATTTAATTGTAAATATGCAAATGCACAACCTCACTCTGGAGCCCAAGCAAATGGAGCTGTATTTTTAGCTTTATTAAATCCTGGAGATACATTTATGGGAATGAGTTTAAATTCAGGTGGACACATAACACACGGATTGAAAATATCTATGTCAGGTAAATGGTTTAACGCTATAGGTTATGACGTTGATAAAGAGTCTGAACTTATTGATTATGATAATGTTGAAAAACTTGCTTTAGAACACAAGCCTAAATTAATAATAGCAGGCGGCAGTGCTTATTCTCGAGTAATAGATTTTAAAAGATTTAGAGAAATAGCTGATAAAGTAGGAGCCTATTTAATGGTTGATATGGCACATTTCTCAGGACTTGTGGCTGGTAAAGGTTATCCAAATCCATGTGATTACGCTCATGTTGTAACCTCAACTACACATAAAGTTTTTAGAAGTGCAAGAGGTGGAATAATTTTGTCTAATGACGAGGAGCTTGGTAAAAAGTTTAACACAGCTGTTTTCCCTGGTTATCAAGGTGGACCTTTGATGCATATTATTGCTGCTAAAGCTGCTGGTTTTCTAGAAGCTCTTCAACCAGATTTTCAAGATTATATAAAATCTGTTTTAGCTAATGCAAAAATCTTAGCCGAAACTTTAAAAAACAATGGATTTAAAATTTATTCAGATGGAACTGATACTCATTTAATGCTTGTTGATTTAAGACCTTTTAATGTTAAGGGAAATCTTGCTGCGGAAAGTCTATCAAGAGCTAACATAACATGTAATAAAAATGGAATACCTTTTGATACAGAGAAACCAATGATTACATCGGGAATTAGATTGGGTACTCAAGCTGCTACTACACGTGGATTTGGATTAAATGAATTTAAAACTGTAGGTGAATTGATAACAAAAACTATTAAAGGTTTATCTGAAAATCCTGATGATAACAGTAAAGTTGAAAACGAAGTAAGAAATGAAGTTATTAATCTAACTTCGTCATTTCCAATATATAAAAATTTATAAATAATGATTTGTCCTTGCGAAAAAAAAGGTGATACGTCAGTTGTAGATTCTAGACCAACTGAAGATGGAACTGCAATAAGAAGAAGACGATTATGTATATGTGGCGAAAGATTTACTACCTTTGAAAGAATTCAATTTAGAGAATTAATGGTTGTTAAAAAAAATGGAAGAAAATCTTCTTTTGACAGAGATAAATTATCTAAATCAATCTATATAGCATTAAAAAAGAGACCAATTGATACGGAAACTGCTGAGAAATTTATAAGTAAAATCTCAAGATCATTAGAAGAACTTGGACAAACAGAAATATCAACTAGTACAATTGGAACAATGGTTATGGAAGGATTAAAAGAGCTTGATCCTGTAGCATACGTGCGTTTTGCTTCCGTTTATAGAAATTTTAGAGAAGAAAAAGACTTTGTGCAATTCGTGGACAGATTAGATGTCTACAAAAAAAGATAAATTTACCAGTAAAGATAAACAATTCATGCAAATTGCCCTTAATTTGGCAATTGCTCGCGAAGGTTTAACCGGTACAAATCCATCTGTTGGATGTGTAATTGTTAAAAATAATAAAATTATATCTATAGGACAGACTTCACATGATGGAAGGCCTCATGCTGAACGAAATGCAATTAAAGACTCTATTGAAAATGTTGCTGGTTCAAAGATGTATGTCACTTTAGAACCGTGTTGTCATAAAGGAAAAACACCACCTTGTACAAATTTAATAATTAAATCAAAAATATCAGAAGTTATTTACTCAAATTCTGATATTGACGAACGTGTTAGTGGAAAATCTTTTAAAGTTTTAAAATCAAGTAAAATAAAAGTTAGAAAAAATCTTTTAAAAAAAGAAATCAGTCGGTTTTACTATCCTTATTTTTTTAACAGAAAAAATAAAATACCTTTTGTTACAGGTAAAATTGCAGTTTCAAAGAACAATTTAATTTATAGTAAAGAAAAGCAAAAAATTACTAATATTTATTCTGATAAGTTTTCACATTTTTTAAGATATAAAAATGATACGATATTAATTTCACACAAAACCTTAAATAAGGATAATCCAAAACTCAATTGTAGACTTAAAAACAAAAATAATTTTTCACCTATAAGAGTTATTTTAGATAATAAGCTAAATTCTAATCCAAACTCTTACTTAATAAAATCTGCAACTAAAATAAAAACAATTATTTTTTATAATGAAGCAACAAAATCAAAAATCTCATTATTTAAATCTAAAAAAGTCTTATTAATAAAATCTAAAATTAATAAAAATAAAGAATTCAATTTAAAAGAGATATTAAAAAAAATTTATTCTTTAGGAAGTAGAAATTTATTGGTTGAAGGTGGAGATAAACTTACAAAATCATTCATAAATGATAAAATTTTTAATAAATTTTATTTGTTTAAAAGTTCCAAAAATTTGTCTAAAAATTCTGAATTTGTTGAATTTAACAGTTTAAATACTTTAAAATCAAAATATAGATATAAGTCAAAACTAAACCTTAAATTAAAAAAGGATAAAATAGAATTTTATAAAAACTATGTTTAACGGAATTATATATAACCAAGGTATTGTCAAAAGAATTGCCAAAAGACCAAAAGGCATCAATATATTTGTTAAAAGTAACTTAAAAGTTTCATCAAAAGATATGGGATTGTCAGTTGCATGTGATGGGGTATGTCTCACACTAATTTCCTATAAGTCAAAAATAATGGAATTTTATTTATCAAATGAAACTTTAATTAGGTCCAAATTTAAATTTCTCAAAACAAATGATGTTTTGAACTTAGAGTTACCTTTGAAATATGGAACTAAAATTTCTGGTCATATCTGCCAAGGTCATGTTGATACGGTTGGAATAATTAATTTTATTAAAAAAATAGATAAATCTTATCTTTTTGATTTTGAGATTCCAAAAAAAGAAAGAAAACATTTAATAGAGAAGGCGTCAATATGTGTAAATGGCATCTCTCTTACAATTTCAAAAATTACAAAAAAAGGTTTTCAAATTTGGATTATTCCCCATACTTATAAAGAGACCAATTTATCTACTTTAAAAAAATCTAGTTTGGTAAATATTGAGATTGATATCTTGTCTAAATATGTAAGAAATTATTTTAATGACAAAAAATAATTTTGCATCAATAGAAACTATTATTAGTATTGCTAGAAAAGGTGGAATGTTCATTTTAGTTGATGATGAAAAAAGAGAAAATGAAGGCGATTTAGTAATATCCACATCAGATACTAATTCAAAAAATATAAATTTTATGGCCAAGTATGGCAGAGGTTTAATTTGTTTAGCTCTAGATAGTGTTCAGGCAAAAAAATTAAACCTTTCATTAATGTCACCAATTAATCAATCAAGAAATAAAACTGCATTTACCATTTCTATCGAAGCTAGAAAGGGAATTACAACTGGAATTTCAGCGAAGGATAGAGCCAAAACAATTAAAGTTGCTTCAAAGAAAAATGCTAACAAAAATGAAATTGTATCTCCAGGTCATGTTTTTCCAATAATAGCAAAAGATGGAGGTGTACTTGTTAGAGCTGGGCATACAGAAGCTTCAGTTGATATCTCAAAATTAGCAAAAAAAAATAATTCAGCTGTTATTTGTGAAATTATGAACGAAGATGGAACAATGGCCAAAGGTAACGATTTATTTAATTTTGCAAATAAGCATAAACTTAAAATAGGTAAGATTGAAGATTTGATTGCTTATAGACTTAAAAAAGAAAAATTAATTAAATTAAAAAAACAAAGCTCAATAATTGTAAAAGATCAAAAGTATAATATTCGAATTTATGAAAATTTAATTGATGGTGCAGAACATTTTGCTCTAATTAAAGGAAAAATAAAAAAGGGTATTACCCCAAGGGTAAGAGTGATCTCTTCAAATGTAGTTCAAAATTATTTAATTAATCAACAATTACCAAACTCATTTAACAAAACTTTGAATTATTTTAAAAAATATAACAATTGTGTATTAATCTTTATTAAAGACTCTAATTTAAAATCTGTAACACAAACTCTAAAAGATTATAAAAATAAAGATTTTTATAAAAAGGGTAATGATAAATTAATAAGAAATTACGGAATTGGAGCTCAAATTATAAAAGATTTGAAAATTAAAAATATGATATTAATCACAAAATCTCCAAAAAAAGTTATTGGTTTAGATGGTTATGGTATAAAAATTACTAAACAAGAATTGATATAATGAAGAAAAAAATTTTGATTGTTATAGCTGATTATTACAAAGATATTGCAGATGGACTACTTAAAAGTGCTTTAAAATTAATCTCAAAAAAAAATAATATAAAAGTTATTAATGTTCCAGGAGCTTTTGAAATCCCAGTAACTATTTCAAAAAACATAAATAAGCATGATGCCTTTTTAGCTTTAGGCTGTGTTATTAAGGGTCAAACTCCTCACTTTGATTTTATTTCTCAAGCAGCAACTAATGGTATTATGGAATTATCAATTTCAAGTAAAAAACCAATTGGGAATGGAATAATTACTTGTTTGAATATGTCTCAAGCTAAAGCGAGAAAGAAAAAAGGTGCGGAAGCAGCTGAAGCAGTAATTTCTGTTCTATCTCAAAAATGAGAACACATTTTAATCCAAAAAATAATCCTAGGGTTATAATAATTCAAAAACTCTATGGTAAATTTTATAACGAAGATGATGAATTACAGTTTCCAAAACACAGATTTAAAAAATTTATTAAAGATATTGTACTAGGAACTATCGAAAGAAATGATCTAATTATAGATGAATTAAAAAATAAATTAGGTGATGAATTTGTCTTTGAAAATTTAGATAAGGTTTTTCAAACTATTTTAAAAGCTGCTACATACGAATTAATGTACAAACCTAATTTATCCTTAAACATTATTATTAAAGAGTATTTAAATTCATCAAATTATTTCTTAGAAAATTCACAAACTAAGTACCTAAATGCTTTGCTTGATAATGTTGGAAAAAAATTAAGAACAAATGCATGAATTTGAATTAATAAATAATTATTTTTCTAATATTTCTAAAAAAAATAAAGCTGCTTTAAGTTTAAATGATGATGTTTTTTTTGATAAAAAAAAAGGATTAGTTATTTCAGTAGACACATACAACATAGGTACACATTTTATAGATTTTAAAAGACCAGATTTAGTTATTAAAAAAATTTTAAGATCTTCAATTTCTGATTTGATTTGTAAAGGAGTTAAGCCAAAATATTATTTTATTGCTGGATCAGGGAACAAAAAAAACTTTACAAAAAACAATCTTAAAAAAATATCCAATTCTTTAAGGGAAGAGCAGAAAAAATATGATTTATTATTAGGAGGAGGAGATACAACTTTTTCTAATAAACTTAGCTTTACAATAACCTCAGTTGGTTACTCAAAAAAAATAATCTATAGAAATCAATCTAATGTAAATAATGATATATATGTTACAGGAAATTTAGGTGATAGTTTTATCGGACTACAGATTTTAAAAAATAAAATTAAGTTGAATAAATCTAAAACTAAGTATTTTATCAATAAATATTATATGCCCGATATCCAAAATAAGTTTTCTAAAAATTTACTTTCTCTAGCAACAAGTTCTATGGATATATCTGATGGTTTAATCGCAGATTTGAATAAATTAATAAACAAGCAAAATGTTTCTTATAAAATTTATGAAAAATCCATTCCTGTATCAAGAAATCTTAACAACCTAATTAATAGTAAGAATTTAAATAAAATTGATCTAGTTTCTAATGGAGATGATTATCAAATTTTGTTTACTGCTAGACCAAACAATGCCAGAATCATAAATAAATTAAGTAAATCTCTTGGTGTAAAAATTTCTAAAATAGGAACTATTTTATCTGGTAAAAACAAGTCTTTAATTTTAGATCAAAAAGATAGAGAAATCGCCAATAATACAGGTGGTTATATCCACCAATTTTGAAGTTAATTATTGTCTTTTTTGACTTTTTTTGTATTGTCCGGGCTTAAAAAATTAACAACCAACAACTAAGGGTTATATGAGTGCAACTGTCGAAACTATTTTATTATACACAATCGGAGCTGGTTTTTTATCTATCGTTTATGGATTTTTAACTGGAAAAAACATTTTAAATTCAAGTGCAGGAAATGCAAAAATGCAAGATATTGCTTCAGCTATTCAAATCGGAGCAAAAGCTTATCTAGCAAGACAATACAAAACAATTGCAATTGTTGGTGCAGCTGTTCTTGTAATTGTTAGTATTGCGTTTAGTCCATTAGTTGGTCTTGGTTATTTAATAGGTGCAGCATTATCTGGTATTGCAGGATATGTTGGTATGTTAGTTTCTGTAGAAGCTAATGTTAGAACTGCTGAAGCTTCAAGAAAAGGTCTAGCTCAAGGTCTTTCAGTGGCTTTTAAATCTGGTGCTGTAACTGGTATGTTGGTTGCTGGTTTAGCATTGTTGGCTATAGCAGTTTATTATTTTTTATTACTTAAATATGAAGTTGATGAGAGAGAGATTGTAAATGCTCTAGTTGCTTTAGGTTTTGGTGCTTCTTTAATTTCAATTTTTGCAAGATTAGGTGGAGGTATTTTCACTAAAGGTGCAGATGTAGGTGCCGATCTAGTAGGTAAAGTTGAAGCTGGTATTCCTGAAGATGATCCTAGAAATCCAGCTGTAATTGCAGATAACGTTGGAGATAACGTTGGTGACTGTGCAGGTATGGCAGCTGATTTATTTGAAACATATGCGGTTACTATTGTTGCTACCATGGTTTTATCATCAATTTTCTTCGTAGGTGATCTCAATATGATGATTTATCCTCTTACGATTGGTGCTGCTTGTTTATTAACATCTATTATAGGTACATTCTTTGTTAAACTTGGAAAAGACAACAATGTGATGAACGCATTGTATAAAGGATTTATTGTATCTGCTGTTGCATCATTGGCTATTCTTTGGCCTGTAACAGATCACGTTATTGGTTTTACAAATGAATACACTGTTAATGGAAATACGTTTAATGGAATGGATTTATATTATTGTGGAGTAATTGGTTTAGTTATTACTGGTTTACTAATCTGGATTACAGAATATTACACTGGAACAAATTATAGACCTGTTAAGTCTGTTGCTTTATCATCAACAACTGGTCATGGAACTAATGTTATTCAAGGTTTGGCTGTATCAATGGAAGCAACAGCTATACCCGCATTAATCATTGTTGCAGGTATCTTAATTACAAATTCTATTGCTGGCCTATTTGGTATTGCAATCGCTGTTACAACAATGCTTGCATTAGCTGGAATGGTTGTTGCGTTAGACGCTTACGGTCCAGTAACTGATAATGCTGGTGGGATAGCCGAAATGTCTAACTTGGATAAAAAAGTTAGAAAAACAACAGATGCTTTAGATGCCGTTGGTAACACCACAAAAGCTGTAACAAAAGGATATGCAATAGGTTCAGCTGGTTTAGGTGCGCTAGTTTTATTTGCGGCTTACACTGAAGATATTAAACACTTTTCTAAAGAAGCAGGTTCTGCTCTTGAAGGAATAGTTGTAACTTTTGATTTATCAAATCCATATGTTGTTGTTGGTTTATTAATCGGAGGAATGTTGCCTTACTTATTTGGTTCTATGGGAATGCAAGCAGTTGGAAGAGCAGGTGGTGCTGTAGTAGTAGAAGTAAGAAGACAGTTTAAAAAATTCCCAGGTATTATGAAAAGAAAACAAAAACCTGATTATGCAAAATTAGTTGACTTGTTGACTGTTGCTGCAATTAAAGAAATGATAATTCCATCATTATTACCGGTGTTATCACCTGTAGTTTTATATTTTATAATTCTATCAATAGGCGGTCAGGTTGCAGCTTTAGCTGCAGTCGGTGCAATGCTTTTAGGAGTTATAATTACAGGACTTTTTGTAGCTGTTTCTATGACTGCTGGAGGCGGCGCATGGGATAATGCTAAGAAATATATTGAAGATGGTAATCACGGTGGTAAAGGTTCAGAAGCTCATAAAGCTGCTGTAACAGGTGACACTGTTGGAGATCCATATAAAGATACAGCAGGTCCGGCTATTAATCCAATGATTAAGATTACAAATATTGTAGCTTTATTATTATTAGCAGTTATCGCTGGCTAATTTCTTTACGTTTTTTGGCCCTCGTACCTAGAGGGTCATTAATCTTTTGTCTCATACTAGACATGAAATCGTATATAAATGAGTTTCTTTTAAAACCAGCTTGTGTTGTAGCTTCCACAATTTTTATATTTTCCATATCATCTTTATTATAAAACTCCTTCTTTTTTAAAATACCGTATTTATCTATTTCTAAAACTAAGACATCATTTTTAAAAATTTTCATTCTACCCAAGTTTTTTAGCTGCGATTGTGTTTGCTTTCTTTCAATATATATCCAAACATCATTATCGAATATACTTGTAGTAGATGGAACACCTAATATTTTTTTAATATCATTTTTGTTTGTTTGATTTATGATTAGCGTTTCTTGTTTTTTCTCTAAAAATGGAACACCATGGTGCTTTACAACAGGTTTAAATGAACAATTTGAAAGTATTAAAAATAAAAAAAATATATATAATTTATTCATGAGCAATGAGTATATACATATCTATAATAAATTGATTAATTTCACTAGAAATAAAGATTTATATAAGGATTTAAATAGAGAAGATAGTTTTTCTGATCGATTGACGTTATTTTTACTCCATTTTTCATTTTTTCTTAAAAATTATAAAAATGAAGAAAATAAAAAAGTATTACAAGAAATTTATGATTTCAACTTTAGACAATTAGAATTGAGCATTAGAGAAATAGGATATGGAGACCAATCTATAAACAAAAAAATGAAAGATTATATTAATTTGTTTCATTCAATGGTTTCTGAGATTCATTTTTGGGACGATTTATCGAAATCAGATAAAATTGAAAAATTATCAATATTTTTAGAAGATTTTAATAATATTGATGATTTACTTGATTATTTTGATGAATTTAACTTAAATTTATCAAAAAAAACTTTGAATTATTATTTAAAAAGTGTAAGTAACCCATAATTATGGCTGTACCGAAACGAAAACAAACCCCATCCAGAACTGGAATGAGACGGGCACAAACAATGAAATTTTCAACTAAAAATATAGTTGAGGATAAAAAATCAGGTGAATACAGGCTTTCTCATCATCTAGATTTAAAAACTGGCATGTATAAGGGTAGACAAGTTTTAGACCCAAAAGAATAGTATAATTATCTTAATGTCCGAAAAAATTAAAATTGCAGTTGATGCAATGGGAGGTGATGGTTCACCAAAAAAAGTAATTGATGGTATTATTTATAACCATCAATCAAATAAAAACATTTTTTACAAAATATTTGGAGATAAAAATAAAATTTCTCCATTAATTGAAAATAAAATTAATAAAGAGTTCTATGAAATTTTCCATACAGAAAATTCAATTAAAAGTACGGACAGTCCTTTAGAAGGAGCAAAAAGAGGAAAAGACACAAGCATGTGGCTTGCTATTCAAAGCGTTAAAGAAAAGCAGGCTGATATAGTAATATCAGCTGGTAATACTGGTGCTCTATTAGTTGTATCAAAATTGAATCTTAAAATGATTGAAAATATAGATAAACCAGCACTATCTGCGCTGTGGCCAAATAAAAAAGGCATGAGTGTTGTATTAGATCTTGGGGCCAATATTGAATGCAGTGCAAAAAATTTAAGTGATTTTTCTTCGATGGGAGCTGCACTTTATAACTCTTTATATCCAGATGAAATTGCCAATGTTGCTTTATTGAATATTGGTTCAGAAGAATTAAAGGGTAATGAAGTAATAAAAGAAACATATCAAATTCTTAATGACAAAAAATCTGAAAATTTTAATTTTTCAGGATACATCGAGGGTAATCACATAATGGATGGTGAAGTTGATGTAATTGTATCTGATGGATTTACTGGAAATGTAGCATTAAAAACAGCTGAAGGGACAGCAAATTTTATTACAAGTGAATTAAAAAAAGCGATGACTGGAAATTGGATAGGAAAACTATCTTCTCTTTTAAACATTTCAAATTTAAAAAAATTTAAAAAAAGATTAGATCCAAGACTGTATAATGGTGCAATTTTTATAGGTTTAGACTCTCCTGTAGTAAAAAGTCATGGTGGTACTGATTACGTTGGTTTTGCTAACTCATTAGATGTTTGTCATAGAATTGTTAAAGGTAATTTGATAGAAAAGATTAAACAGAATCTTTAAATGAGAATAAATTTAACTAAAAAAGATTTAGTTAATTTAGTTTATATGCAACTAGGTTTTTCTAAACAGATTTCAGAAAATCTAATTGATGATTTTTTATCAACAATTGTTTCCAATATTAAATCTGAAAAAAAGCTAAAATTATCTAAATTTGGAACTTTTTCTATTAGACAAAAAAAAAGTAGAATTGGTAGAAACCCAAAAACTAAGGAAACTAAAGTAATAACTAGTAGGGATGTTGTTTTATTTAAACCTTCAAAAGAATTTAAAGAGTTTATAAATCTTAAAGATTATGGATAAAGCTGATCAAGCTTATAAAACTATTGGTGAGGTTGCTAAAATTTTAGACTTAAAAGTCAATAAGAAGGGTTCTTTGCCTACTCACATAATAAGATTTTGGGAAACACAGTTTAAACAAATCAAGCCAAAAATTCTTAATTCTAATAGAAGATACTATGATGAAAAAAATATTGATCTTCTTAAGAAGATTAAATATTTGCTAAAAGATCAAGGAATGACAATTAATGGAGTCAAAAAGATCCTTGATAATGAAGATACTTTAAAGCTTGACGAAATGGCAGATAAATCTATAAAAGCTGAAAAATTAAAAAATAAGTTAACTAAAATATCAAGTATTTTAAAAACACTAAAATAAATGGCAAAAAAAACACACGTAAAAGTTAGAATGGTACCTGAAGCTAAACCAGATAGTCCTTACTTTTATTATGTAAAAAAACCTGCAGGTGGCGAAAAAGCTAAAGTAAAATTATCTGCAAAAAAATACAATCCTGATACTAGAAAACACGAAATGTTTGTGGAGAAAAAGCTTCCACCACATAGTAAATAAATTATTTTTTTTTAAAATTTCTTCTTTCGTAATCAATATAAGACCAAATCATATTTTTCCAAATACGATTAGTTATTTTTGGATCTATGCCTTGTTTTAAGGATTTTGCTTTAATTTTTTTTAAAATAAAATTAATTCTTTTCTTATCTACGATTTCTTTTTTAAATTCTTTAAGCTTTAAAACTTCCTCAACTAGCTTTGTTCTATATTTTATAAGTGATAACAGTTTATTATCTAATTTATCTAGCTTAACTCTTATTAAATCTAGTTTTTTTTTATTATTTGGCGACATTTAATTTATTGGAATACTTAATAATTATTATATTTATCTGAGCATGTACAGTGAGAATAATCATTTAAATAATCAACTTAAATTGTGGATGCTGTCATTATTAGTTTTAGTTTCTTTAATAATATTAGTTGGAGGCTTGACTAGATTAACTGACTCCGGTCTATCAATTACTACTTGGGAATTATTTGTTGGTTTTTTTCCTCCTTTTACAAATGATAAATGGTTGGAATACTTTAGTTTATATAAAACAATTCCTGAATACAGCCAACAAAACTTCAATATGACTCTTGATGAATTCAAAGTAATATTCTGGTGGGAGTGGGGACACAGGCAGTTAGGTAGAATAATTGGTTTAACTGTATTGCTCCCAATGGTTTATTTTTCAGTAAAACATGGAGTTTGGATTATAAAAAAATATGGACTCATTTTTTTACTGGTTTGTTTTCAAGGGTTTTTAGGTTGGTACATGGTATCAAGTGGATTAGTTGAAAGAATTGATGTCAGCCATTATAGACTGGCAATACATTTGGTAACAGCATTTATCATTTTATCAATTGTATATTGGCAATTTTTAAAGTTATCATCCTCTTCAAATCAAACAGTTTCTATTAATCTTTTTTTATTAAAAATTTTTTTAGTTTTATTATTTTTGCAATTAATTATAGGTGCTTTTGTATCTGGTATGGATGCTGGTAAAATTTATAACACATGGCCATTGATGGGTGTTAATTATTTTCCTGATGATAGTAGTTTTAAAGAGCTTTTGAATTTAAAAGTTTTTGATAATCCCTCTATTGTTCAATTTATACATAGAAATTTAGCATACTTAATTATAGTCATATATGCCCTAATCCTCTTTAAAGTAATTAATACTGGAAACAAAAAATTATACAAACCTATTACTTTAATTGGTTTGACTTTGGCATTTCAAATTTTTCTTGGAGTGATAACTATTTTATCTGGAGTAAAAATGTTATTTGCATCTTTACACCAGATAAATTCTATTTTGATAATACTTTCAACTTTGTATTTTATATTTATCTCAAAATACAAAAGACAGACTAATTAATTTCTATTTGTAGACATATAAATAAAATTAACTAACTGCTTTTAAATTACCTTTTGATGATTTGTCTAATGCTTGATCTAAATCATCAATGATATCATCAATATGTTCTAAACCAATACAAAGTCTAACATATCCTGGCGTTACACCTGAAGCAGCCAATTCATCATCATTTAATTGACTGTGAGTAGTTGTTGCTGGGTGTATTGCTAAACTTCTAGCATCACCTATATTTGCAACGTGATAAAACATTTTTAAAGCCTCAATGAACTTTTTACCAGCTTCGATACCACCAGCTAATTCAATGCCAACTAAAGCACCATTACCATTTTTAAGATATTTTTTTGCTCGACTTGATATCTCTTCATTATGTTCAGTGGAATAAATTACTCTCTCAACAGCTTTATGATTTTTTAAGTACTCTACAACTTTTGCAGCATTATCACAGTGTTGTTTCATTCTTAAAGCAACTGTTTCAAGTCCTTGTATAACACCAAATGCATTATCCGGAGAAAGAGCTGATCCTAAATCTCTTAATAGGGTTACTCTTGCTCTAACTGCAAAAGCAACATTTGCACCTGTTAATTCCGGCACAGCTTTACCCCAAACAACACCTCCATAACTTGCATCAGGTTCATTAAATAGTGGCTGTCTTTTTGGATCTGCTGTCCAATCAAAATTTCCACCATCTACTAGTGCACCCCCAACTACCGTTCCATGACCTGCTATATATTTTGTTAAAGAATAAACAACCACAGCAGCACCATGTTCAATTGGTTTACAAATTACAGGTGCAGCAGTGTTATCTAAGATTAATGGAATGTTATATTTTCTACCAATATCTGAAACCTCTTTAATTGGAAAAACTCTTAAATATGGGTTTGGTAATGTTTCTCCATAAAAAGCTCTAGTTTTATCGTCTATTGCTTTTTCAAAGTTTTTTGGATCTGAAGGATCTGCATATCTTACTTCTATACCAAGCTTACTTAAAGTATGCGTAAATAAAGAAACTGTTCCACCATAAAGATCTGTTGAACTAACAATATTATCTCCAGCTTGAGCAACGTTTAATATTGCAAAAGTAGAAGCGGTTTGCCCAGATGCTACAGTTAAACTTGCAAGACCACCTTCAAGTGCAGCGATTCTCTTTTCCAACACATCGTTAGTTGGATTCATTATTCGTGTATAGATGTTTCCAAACTCTTTTAACGCAAATAAATTAGCTGCATGTTCAGTGTTATTAAATTGATACGAGGTTGTTCTATAAATTGGAACTGCTACTGAATTTGTAGCTGGATCACTTCTGTAGTCTCCACCATGTATCGCAATAGTTTCTGGATTATTTCTTTTTGTACTCATTTTTACTCCTTTTTTAGTGCTTTTGCTTTATGCAAGGCGCACAATACAGTTCAAATGCCTACCGATTTTAATTTTATGAAAATTCCATTTTAGCAGTTTTATGCCCGCAATAGGATCAAATCGGCAAGTGATAAATAGCATATTAGTTATGTTTTACAAGCTAAATATAAAATTGACTTTGAATAATTTAATAGTATTAATCCTCGCACAATGACAAAATTCACAAAAAAAGATCAAGTTACTTCGTCTTGGTACGAGATAGACGCAAAAAATGCAGTTGTTGGAAGATTAGCGACTGTTGTATCTAATATTATTAGAGGCAAAAATAAGACTACTTATACACCTCACATGGATGATGGAGATTTTGTTGTAGTAAAAAATATCGAACAAGCAAAATTTACTGGTAAGAAGTTTCAAAACAAAAAGTACTATAGACACACAGGACATCCTGGTGGAATTAAAGTTACCACACCAGAAAAACTTCATGAAAAAAAACCTGGAGAAACTTTGAAATTAGCAGTTAAAAGAATGTTGCCTGGTGGTGTTTTGGGTAGAAAACAACTAACAAAATTAAAAATTTATTCTGGAAGTGAGCATCCTCATGCTGCACAAAACCCAAAAGTTATAGAATTAGATAAACTAAACAATAAAAACATTGCAAGAAATTAATATGGAAAACGTACAATCAAACACAAAAACTCCTAAATTAAAGTTAGACTTTAAAGATAGTAAGTACGCGACAGGTAGAAGAAAAACTTCAATAGCAAAAGTTTGGTTAAAAAAAGGTTCTGGTAAAATTTATGTTAATGGCAAATTATATAATGAGTATTTTGCTGATGAAATTCACAAAATGCAAATTACAAGACCTTTTGAAATTATAAATCAAGCTACAGATTATGATGTTAGATGTAGTGTAAAAGGTGGCGGACCCACAGGTCAAGCTGGAGCAATGGTTCATGGTATTTCTAAAGCCTTGGTTCTCTTTGATGAGAATTTAAAAACAACATTGAAAACTGAAAAGCTTACAACCAGAGACTCTAGAGCTGTTGAGAGAAAAAAACCTGGTAGAAGAAAAGCTAGAAGAAGCTTCCAGTTTTCTAAAAGATAATTTTTTTTACAATTTAAACTGCTATAATAAAAAATGCCTAAGCTTAATGCATTAGTTGCCGGTTCTACGGGATATATTGGTGTTCAATTAATCAAGTTATTAATTAACCACAAATATATTAATATTAAATATCTATGCGGAAATTCGTCTGTTGGAAAAAATATTTCTTATTATGACAAATCTCTATCAAAAAAAAAATTACCTAAAATTGTAAAATTTAATCCTAAATTATTAAATGGTATTGATGTTGTCTTTACAGCTCTACCAAATGGTGAAGCTCAAGATGTAGCAAAAAAACTTAATGATAATATTACTCTAATTGATTTAGCAGCAGATTTTAGATTAAAAAAAGCTAATGATTATTTAAAATGGTATAAACAAAAACATCGAGCTCCAAAACTACAGAAGAAAAGCATTTATTGTTTACCAGAAATAAATCGTGATGAATTAAAAAATCACAATATTATTTCATGTCCAGGATGTTATCCAACATCAATATTATTACCTCTTGTTCCGCTAATTAAAAAAAAATTAGTTAAATTAGACAATATAATTATTGATTCAAAATCTGGATATTCTGGTGCCGGTAGAGGAGTTCATAAAAAATATAAAGACAAGAATTTATACGAATCTTTAAGTGCTTATGGTGTCGGTTTTCATAGACATAATTCTGAAATTCATCAATTTTTAAGCAAATTTACAAATAAAAATTTTCAATTTAGTTTTACTCCACATTTATCTCCAATGTTTAGAGGTATATTAAGCACAATCTATTTAGATTTAGAAAAAAATGTTAATCAATCAAAAATCATCAAAACACTTGAGATGTCTTATAAGGGAGAAAATTTTGTTAAAATATTAGACTCTGATAAACTCTTGAGCACAAATGATGTTATAAATACAAACAATTGCTTTATCACAGTGTGTAAATCAAAATATAAGAACAAAATAATCATAATTTCTGCAATAGATAATTTAATAAAAGGCGGAGCAGGTCAGGCTGTTCAAAATTTAAATAATAAATTTAATATTCCTGAAAGAACTGCTTTAAAATGAAATTTTTGTTAATTATTTTTCTAATTTTTTTAAGCAATTGTTCTTTAAATAAAGATTCTCAGTA
>Ga0213859_10000387_pt1 | contig 19885 bp, 11 predicted proteins | sample PICome_2_FD_160133 | JGI IMG/M metagenome (GOLD analysis project Ga0213859, IMG submission 160133) | Coastal seawater microbial communities near Pivers Island, North Carolina, United States - PICO304 | ecosystem: Environmental > Aquatic > Marine > Coastal | place: USA: North Carolina...
GGACTTCTACACCAAACTAAATCATTGACATTTGAGTTCTCAAATTTATGGCTAGCAATAGTCTCATTTTTCATTAACCAATTAAATGTTACACCACCTGCACCATACCATTCATAGTTAATGGAAATCATCTGCTGTTTTGTAGCATCAGCAGTTACACCAGTGTATCCATTACCATCAAACTTTTCACCATTCCAGTTTTCTCTGGTTACTCTTGTTTCTGTGGTGATACCAGATGCACTGCTGCGAATTACATAAGAATATGTGCCACCATCATCCTCAAAGAAAGCACCATCAGTCTCATTAAACAATCCGAATCTTCTGCGAATACCGACTTGTGGTGCCTCTAGACGAATTGCAAATGCGAGAGTTGCTGGTCTACCAGGAATGTATCTCATTACCTGTTTAGTCTGTCTGACAACCTTACTACCAGCAGTGGAACCAACTTCCATAACCACATTACTGGAAGAGGCATTATGAGTAGCAGTTGCAACACCAACTAGACTCTCATCCCAAACATCAGTCTCCTTACCATACTGGAAAGTATTGAAGAAAACTGTTTGGAAAGGAGCAACCTTTAGTCTGTTATTGTCGGAAAACTGAGGTCTCCAGTCAGTCTGGTTTCCCCAGTGATCAGCAATATTAAAAACCTCAAAGAGACTTCTCTCTTGATTCAAGAAGTCTTGAGTTTGTTTATTCCATTGTGCCATAATTTAGTCAATCCACTCTAGTTTTGAAGGATGATATCTCCTTGCGTTTTTAATGTTAAAATTCTTTTCTTCTGCTGGATAAATGTTTTGAACCATTGCTCCAGGATAATCTTTCTGCAATTGTTCTCCAAGTTCTTGTTTGGTCGGAATACCATTCTTGGACATCATTTCAAGACGATAGATGCTACCCATCCAAGTAACATCTGCAACATAATTCTCACCAACCTGTTTTGGTTCTTCAGGTTGAGAGTTTACATATAAGTTTCCGTTGAAGTCGCCAGAGATATTGACTGACTCTGACATGAATTGTTTGTAAGATTTCATCAGCAGTTCCAAGCTCTAAGGGACTTATTAATTCTGCTATCGGGATCGTTAGCAGTCTTGGCAGAAGTGAGTTTTTTCTTCATACCTTTCATTCTTGCACAGAATGATGCTCTTCTCTTATTACCAACCTTCTTAGAAGGTGCTTTTAGATCAGAACCTGGGTTCTCTCTTTCGTAGGACTTACGTCCTTTTTCGTTAAGACCACCAGAATCAGACTTTCCTGCTTTCTTAGTCCAAGCAGCACCCTCAGAAACCTGCAGGAATTGTTCACCTGGTTTTACATCAGCAATTTCCATATATCTTATTCTACCACCAGGATAAACTTTCTGAACTTCAAGTTCAACTTCTTTTCTGGTAGGTCTCTTTGCTTGTGGGAAAAACATCTTGATGGAATATCCTTTTCCTCTCCAAGTAACCATAACAAATAAGATGTTACCAGTCTTTGCAGGAATTCTTACTGCTTCATTCATTTCATTTCCTTCACACTCACAAGGATCGCATCCACAATATGGACATACTCCATCTCGATAATCTTTATGATATTCTTCATCATCATATTCGTCTGGATTACCGTCATAATGATGTTGTTCATTTGCTTTTACGCAACGATTGTAAGTTTTACCAAATAACTTCTGAGTTCCTTTCTTTTTATATCCTGGCCAACATTTTTTTGCTTCATTCATTTCTCCACTATCGACATAATCCGCAGCAGAGTCTAGATAATCAGCAGCTTTAGTTATTTTTGATTGTACCCATGCTTCAATATTTCCTTCACCTTTCATTTTTTCTTTTAATCTTCTTGCAGCATTTATAACTGTGGAGAGTTGGGATCTTGCCATAGAATATTCATGATCTTTAGATTCTGTTTTATTCCCCCAATTCTTAGCACCAACTTTACGGCATTTAACTAGTGCTCCAGATGCATATGCGGAAGGCCAAACATCATAACGTGACTTTACTTTATGATAGCAAGCATCTTTCTTACCTTTTGCTTCTTCTATTGCCGATTCTAAAGATATTTTTAAAGCATTATTATCCCAATAACTTGTTCCATATGAACAATCAGATCTTCTTTCTGCTTTTTTGCACTTAGGACAATAACGGAGTTCTTCTTTTTCTTCTTTTCTCATTTTTTCTGCTTTCTTACGGTCTGCAAACTGCTTATAAGTTTCACCTGGTTTCAAAGACTTACTGTAATCTTTCTTAGGAGTAGAATCTGAGGATGCTCCATCTTCACGAGCACGTTGGTTTGCACCAGGACCACCCAACCTACGATCCTTCTTAGGATCTGGATCCCAGAAATCAGCACGTTCATCAATATTATTACCTTCTGGTTGGTATGATGATGAAACCATTTTTGCTTTTCCCTTTCTATCTGGATTTGGATCTTCTTTACGTTTTTTAGAAGCTCTTCTATCTCTTTCGTCTTTACTCATTGCAGCTCGATCATCTGCATCACGACAGAATGGTTTGGTCTTTTGACCTGGTTGTTTCGCACATGGTTTTCCATCATATTTACCCCCTGCTTGCACCCATCCACCACCTTTGAACCAATCACGAAGAGAGTAACCAGGATCTTTTGCAGACTTTCCATCACGTTTTTCAGATACTACTTCTTCACTTACCCCGCCACCATTTTCACCACCATTACTTTCAGAAGACTCACCATTTTCATTATTTTTCTTAGTCTCTTCATCATCCTTTTCAATCATTCCACCACGACCAACATGCCAACCGACAGGAATTTTCTTACATTTCTTGTCGGTATAGCACCAGTAATATCCTGGTTTGCAAGTCTTTGCCATGACATCTATAATCTTATAAAATTATTTAGTTCAGTTTTCTCTTAAGTTCTTCAATTTCTTTCTGTTGATCCTTAACAGCTTCAATCAGAAGAGCAACAATATTTTGATAAGCCACAGATTTTATACCATGTGCATCTTCATATACAACATCAGGAACAACTTTTTCAATTTCTTGTGCAATTACACCTAAACAGTGATCACCAGTATTCTTATGATCATACTCAACACCACGAAGTTGCTTAACTTTCTCAAGTGCATCTGAGATAGTCTCAACATTTTCTTTGAGTCTTTCATCAGAATTTGCAGTAACAGTGCCAGCACAAGTCAGATTAGTTCCGTTAAATTGTAAATTGGCAGAAGTTGTTGCGATATTAGATGAATTTTTATATAGAACTTGGTTTGCAGAACCAACATCATTAATATCTTGACCATCAATTGTAATTCTTGCAATTCCACTTCCAGCATCAACAATTGAAGTAATTGCACTTCCTCTAAAGTCAAGAGTCGTTGCAGCAGATATAACTGTACTTCCAGTATTTTGAACAACAACACCACTAACAATTCCAGTTAAGTTAGAACCATCTCCAAAAAATGCATTTGCACTAACATTACGAGTAACAGTTAAATCACTATTAGCATCCAATGTCATAGCAACTGTACCACCACCTGCATTATTTTGAGAATCGTTATGAGAACCACCTCTGAACCAACTAAATCGACTACCAGATCTATAGTATAGAGTACTACTTTGAACTCCTAAAGCATAAGATGTTGACCAAAGGTTAAGCATCTGACGAATAGTACTTCCAAAACTCAACGCACCACCACTGAACGTGTCACTGGCATCGGACCTTAATAAAGTTCCATAGTCAGAAGCACCTGCAATTGTGCCGCCAATGAAGTTACCGCTACCGTTAATACCTTTAGACGTGCCATCGACAAAGAATCCACCATCAGAGCGAATATAACGAGGGGTGTAAATATTTTTAGCAGTTACTTGGTTGATTCTTAACCAAGTAGTATCCTGACATCCAATCTCACCTATTCTTGTTGTTCCATTATAGAAAATGATATGGTCAGAGACATTATTGTCTGCTTTTTGAATTAAGATTCTTTCATTCGCAGCACCATCACCAATTCTTAAATTGGAACCATTATCAACTCTTAAGTCTCCATTAACTGTAGCATTTCCAGATACGGTTAAAGTAGCACCAGAAAGTTGAGATCCGGCACTAACATTACCAGAAGAAGTGACTGTTCCACCAGATACTGTTCCAGTAGCAGTCATATTACCAGAAGAAGTGACTGTTCCACCAGATACTGTTCCAGTAGCAGATACAGTTCCTCCAGAAATTGCTCCAGATGCAGTAACAGATGCAGAATTAACAGAAGTGCCAAACGTTCCACCATTAGTGATATCTAAAGTAGAACCAGAAAGTTCAGATCCAGCAGATATATTAGTAGTAGCTGATACTTCGTTACCAGATACAGTCGTAGTCGCAGTAACATTTGCAGCATTTAAATTGCCAGTAAGTGTTATATTTGTTCCATTTGCAGTTGTAGCAAAATCAAGAACTCCACTTCCATTTACAGAAAATGCAGTTGATTTAGGAATAACAACACCAGTGAGAGTAGAAGTAGCAATTCTATGATTATTTGATGTAAAATCAGTTATTCTTCCAAATCCATCGGTTGTAATATCAGTTACAAATGTATCATCACCAGTAGAAAGTGTTGTTGAATTTGTTGTAACTGGTGCAAGATCTATGTCATCCTCATTAACAACAATTCGATCTGAATTTGCAGTACCAACATTAATAACTGATCCAACTTTGAATAAACCATCACCAGCTTCTACCTGACCAGCAGCAGAAAACTGTTGAAATTCAATTGTAGATAAACCAACATAACCTCCAGCAGAAAATGCTGGATCAATATCGGTAAGTACAAAACCAGATGCCGCATTAACTACACCTTCTGTAACAAATGTAAAAGCACCTTCAACAATCTCTGGTGGTTCGTCAGCACCTACAGATCTTTCTAAAATCCATGGAGTACTTACACTTCCAGTATCTTTAACATTATAAAAACCATTTCTAAGACCTTCATCTTGATGTTTAATCAAAATTCTATCATTAATTATTGGAGTATATCCATCAATTACAAGTATACCATTTGAATTTGCATGAAGAGATGCACCAATACCCAATTCACTATTACCAACACCTGCAACAGGACCATCGACGTAAGTTGCAACAAGATTTACAGTGGCAGCAGCAGCAACTGGTTCCTGAACTTGAAGTGATGCAGTCGCAAATAAATCTACATATTCTTTAGAAGCAAGTTCATTTAGTTCCGTAGGTGTTTTATCAGTTACAAATACCTTTTCCGTAGTTATTGCACTTGTTATACCAACATCACCAACAACTGTAAATGTATTTGTAATCTCTGCTGAGTTTGTTGTTCCAACACCAACTCTTCCAAGAGTATCTATGAATAAAAATGTATCAGCACCACCAAAAGAACCATTATCGTTATATTGAATAGATGCATTATTTCCAGCAGGGGTTACTCCCGATATAGTAATGGTTGCAATACCAGAACCTACAGCGGCATCAGCAATTACACCACCACCGACAAAATTTAATTCATTAATACTATTTGCTGTTCCAACAAGAATACTCTCATCAAGAACTGATATTCCACTAATTGCATCTGGATCGGCAGCATCTGCCCAAAAGATAGAATTTCCAATAGAAACCAAAGTTTGATTTTCTGATCCCATTGATCCAGTATAATCAAGAAGTTGTTTATTAAATCTTGATTGAACTTCAAAAGTAGTATTTCCATCAAAAACAGTTTGCCCTGATAATCTACTACTTCCTGTAAAAGATGAAATTCCTGTAAAAGTAAAAATACCTCCAGATTTTACTTCACCATTTAAAATTGATATAACATTAAAATCTGCATCTCCATTAAAATCTGATTCTCCATTAAAAATTGTATTTGCAGCAAATGTGCTAACACCTTGAATTAAAGTATCTGAATTAAATGTAGCACTAGAATCAAAAATAGCACCTCCAGAAAAAGTAAATATACCTCCAGATTGTGTATCACCATTCAGGATTGATATAACATTAAAATCTGCATCTCCATTAAAATCTGATTCTCCATTAAAAACTGTATTTCCATCAAAAATAATTTCAGTTCCTTCAGTAAATTTTGAGTTTGCAGTGAATGAAGTAATTCCTGTAAAAGTAAAGATACCTGCAGATGTTCCATCACCATTAATTATGACATCTGAATTAAAAGTAGTAGTATCATTAAATGTAGAAATTCCATTAAATGTAGAAATATCATTAATTATGATATCCGCATCAAAATTGGAAACACCATTAAATGTAGAAATGCCATTAATTGTGTTGTCTGAATTTAAAAATGTTGGACCATCAAATGATGCAGTTGATGTAGATTTAAACCCAACATCACCACTAAAAGTAGAAATTCCAGTAAAAGTTGTTAATCCACTAAACGTTACATTTTCATTAAATAATGCATCTGAATATACATCTAGACCAGTAGTTGCAAGAGTTGTTCCAAAACCAACTCTACCTGCAGTTACTTCAAGTACTGTTTTATTTTCCGAAAAATTCTGAACACCGAGTTTTAATTCAGTTTCTCTTCCCGATAAGTATCTTCTGCGTGACATAAGTTACATACTCCGAATTAGAAGTTAGATGTTTCTAGAACAGATGCGACCAATTTTAAGACAGAAGAAGCACTTCCACTAACTGATATTTTATCTCCAGTTTGCAATACTAATTTTCCAGGAAGTAAATCCAAACTATCATTATCAGCTACTGGAAAGTCTTTAACAAGTTCTGTAACTGTACTACTTCTTACATGGTTTAAACTTACTGTTCTTCCTGTAGAATCCGTATTTGTTACTTGAAGAAGTAGAAAAACTGATGTATAACCAGTTGGAGCAGTATAAATTTCTTCTGCTGGACCTGTACTTAATGTGTGAGTAATTGTTTTAAAGTTATTAACTGCAACTGCTGCCATGATTTAACCTCCTAGTGCTAGAATAAATGGTGTGACGCTATTAAACAGTGATTTGATGTAAACCCTACCTGAGATAGTTCCAGTTGCCTGGTCAATTTGGATGCCGTCACCAATCCTGAAGTTTCCTGCCTGATCCGTACTTGTGTAAACTACGAGACCACCGTCCTCTTGAACAACTTCATTGTCTTGGATGATGATACCTCCAACTGAAGGTCTTGCGGTGAGAATAGTATTACCTGCACCAACATATTCAAATGAGTGTGATGATGTAATCTGCAAACTCTGACGAGTTATATATGCAATTTCTCCACCCGTTAATTGATTATTTAGTCCTTGACTCATCGTGATGGTTGAAATTCCATTATGTGGAAGTGTTGCAGAAGCAACCTTGAAATAAAGTGGTTGCATTCTTTGAACTTCTGCAGTTGCTTGAACACCATTTTCTGGTGGAGAGATTGTAATCGTTGGGAAAGAATTTTCTTGATATTGAGTTCCAGAGTTAGCAACTAAAAAGTCAGTAACAACACCATCTTCAATAATTGGAATACCTTGTGCAGTGATACCATCAGGACCTGTTGGATCGGAAAATGTAACACTTGGAACAGCACCTTCATATCCAGAACCACCATTAGTAACCTTGACTTTCTCTACAGAGAAGTACAGTTCATCGAAAAATAGGGTTTGACCATCGTAAGGTCTCTGTGTTCCAACACCACTTAGAACTACTTTCCTATTACCAACATCATATGGACCCTGAGCATTTGTTCTACCAGGATCACCTGCCTTAACAACCTCAGCAGTTTGTCTGTAGTTGGAACTGGAATTTTCATCACCAACACCTTTAGAAACTAGACCGAACTCACCGAATGAGGAGTTAGAGTTTGTAAGGTCACACTGACCACCTGTAAGAGTTACAATTGCTTCATTACAGCAGATGGTGAAGATAGACACCAACTGAGCATATGCACCGTTTGTGATCGATACACCGATACCACCTTGATTGTATTGAGTGTATGAGTCAACACTCATTGAACCTTGAACACCTAGTTCGTCTTTATCGCCAGGATCGGCATCAAATCCATTAATTCTCATACCGATACTATTTTCAATGAAATTAGTACAGTTTCTAATATAAGGACCTTTTAGAACTGGACCATCAGTACCAGGAGAGAATGTTGGATCATTTTCAAAGTCAGATCCAGTACCATTATTTCCTGGGAATCTAGTGGAAATACCAGAACCACCATAATTAATAGTATTTGAAGTGGATACTCCTAAGAATGTATGAGTTAAAGTTGAAGCAGAACCTGCATTACCAGCATTAATCGTAAATGTATTTACTGTTGTAGCACTAATGCCTACAAATTTATCAAAGATTGGACTTACTTTATCTGGATAACCAATTGATGTAATTCCTCCATCAGAATCGCAATTAAAGATGATTGAATGTGGAGTAACCTTAACTTTGTCTGCCGTTGTCAACCCATGATTTGCTTTTGTAAATGTTAAAGCTCCACCAACGGGATCATAATCCGCATCAGTTGGTTCAATATATAATGGATCTTGAAGTGTTCTAAATCCATCCTCAATAATTGCTGTAGCAACACCAATCGCAGTATTAACTGCAGAAATAACATTCTTACAATTGCCGATAGTATTATTATTTCCAGTATCGGAATCAATCTGAATACTTAAATCTCTGATCTGTCCAATATCTGGTCTAAACGTTCTTGTTTTTTGGATTGTTCCACCACTTTGATAAGTGTGTGCAAAAGTTGAAATACCTACGTTAAGTTTTAATTCAGTATCACTTACATATTCTAAAACATCAAACTGTTCACCAAATACTCCACCGTTAGGGAAGATTGTTGTAGTGACACCAATTCTTACTTCACCACCAGAAGCATAAGTATGCTCAATTGTAGAAATACCTACATTAGTGTAAATGACTGTTCCTGCGGTTCCTACATAAGCATCAAAGACATAATCATTGCTTTGAACGTCTGGGAATACTGTAGTTGTAACACCTGCTTGTACAGTACCACCAGTATCATATGTGTGTGCAATTGTTGAAGGTCCAACATTGACTTGGAATTCTGTTGCACTATTTACTGCAAGAACAGAGAATACATCATATCCATATCCATCAATATTATTCTGACTTGAACCATCTGGGAAAATAGTTGTTGTAACGCCAGCATGTTCTGCGGCACAAGTAAATGCAATATTCTTAAGTTGTACTGGTTCACCCGCAAAAACGCCAGATGCTGATGAAGTTGTAACAGTAATAATACCTACGTTTTCATCATATACTACATTACTAACGTTTACAACTGGACCAAGACCTGAATCACCGCAACTAAATGTGAGGTTGCGTAGCTCAAACTCATCACCAGAACTTAGACCATGATCACTATCTAGAATGACAGTACTGAATCCAGACTGTCTATCATACTGGAAATCATAAACACCAATGCTATTATTATGAGTAGCACAACTAAATCCAAGGCCAGATAGTATAACAGTATCTTTTGCGGTTAATCCATGACCAACAGTAGTTGTTACTGTAATAATACCAGCAGATGCTGTATAATCTGCAGCATTAATATTAAATGCTGTTCCAATTGTATATGTACCTTCTCTTACATTATTGATAATTCTTCTACAAATATCTTTAGAATATTCCAAAGCAATGACTGACTGATCAAATTCATCTGGATCTACTAGTGAATCTAATTTACTTCCATCTCCACCATAATATGATTTAGCAGCACCAATTACTTTAGTGTTACCACCTCTAGTAATATCGTAGCAAACAGATTTTAAAATTTTAGCAACGTCTCTACGACATTTGCTCATTTCAAGTCTAATTCCTGTGGTAATACCAGGAAGACTGTCAGTATTTCCCGCACCAATTGCACTAGTAATGATACCAACCAGTTCAGTGATATCATTATTAACATTGAGACAAATACCATTACCTACAACATTTTCACCACGAATTGTAGTTCCCGCAGCAGCACCAGTATCAAACTGTTGCTCAAAATTACTATATTGAAAAATTGTTGTTGCAGTTCCACTATTTGAAACATATGTGTGAGAAATTGTAGAGATACCTACGTTAATAACAAATTGAGTACTATTAAATAAACCGTCCGAATCAATTTTGTAAATAAATCCAGAAGGGCTGCTACCATCAGGGAAAATAGTAGTTGTAATACCAGAACCACCGGGACAGGTAAATTCTAAATCTGCAAGTTTAATATGGTCTGTAGTACTCAATCCATGACCAACTGCTGTAGTAACTGTTGAAACACCAGTAGATGGTGTGTATTCAAATGCAGTAATAGTTGAACCAGATCCTTTTGTTTCAAAACCATATGGTTTGTTATTAATAACGAAGGTTGCAATACCAGCAGCACGATCCATTGCTGCAATAGTTGCTTCAGAAACACCAACACCTAAAATGTGTGATAATGCTCCACCAACGAAATATGATTGTGCAGCACCTACTGATTTGCTGTTTGCTTGAGTTCCGTCTCTATATCCTGCTCTTAAATCGTGAGCAACTGCTTCTAGAACATCATGAATATCGTCTTGACAGTCTCTTGCGGTGCCAAATGACATTGAAAATGCACCACCATCATAGTTGACACTAGTGATAAATCCTACTGCTTCTGCTGCAATATATTCTGCATTTAGATCAATAAGTCTTGCAGCATCTTGTGCTCTATGAGATCCAGCAACACCACTAAAACCACTAGTAAGGAAACCAACTGCTTCTCCAGCAATAAAATCTGCATTTTGACGGATCATTCTTGCACCATCAAAATATCTATCTACAGAAACACCAAGAAGTGGAACAAATGCTATAACAGCAGATCCATTGGTCATAGGTTCTCCAAGGAATCCGGGGTCAGATCCACCTCGTTGCACTCCTTTAGAACCACCACCAATATCAGCTCCTTTACCAATAAACGCAAGATCTGTTAAATGGCAAGCATTATTGATGTGAAATAAATCTTCACTGGGATTATTTGGTGCAATATAGCAGTTTCTTAATTCAAATCCTTCAACAGATACATTATCTCTAAGTACAATTGGATTATCTTCGGTATAAATTCCAGCAGAAACTTTAATTGTATCGCCAGGTTGAGCATACTCTGATGCTTTTTTAACAGATGCTAAAGCATCTGCTTGTGTTAATCCTAGATTAGCATCATTTCCCTGAGTAGTAACAAAAATAGTTCGTCCGATACTTTTACCAGCGCCAACTTGAACCACTCTAGTTGCAATACCTACACCTTGAGTATCTTGTCTTACGAAAACTGTGCCATCATAATGATTGATAGCTAATTCGCCTGTAGTTAATTGCTCTATAGTTGGTTGAGATCCTTCAGTAAAAGACCTTTTAAGACGAATGGTAGAAATACCCATTTCAACTCCTTTTTATCTTATTCAAAAATCTTCTCAGCCTATTTATTCAAGGTTTCGTTTTGTATATTTTTAAATGATTTGCTATTTAAAAGTTTTGATAATTCTGCAGTTGATCCAACAAATAATGCATTATTGACAGTTGTTGGATTTTGTTTTTTGGTAGATTGATTCAAGTCATTCATTTTTTTCTGCAGGTCTAACAATTTATCAGTTGCATCTGAAACATTTTTTATCAATAGACCAGCAACTTCATATGCTCTTGCTTGTTCAGTTTCTTGTGCAAGTTCAAGAATGCCATTTATTGCTTCTTGTCCTTTTTCGATTAAAGAGTATAAATTTCCTCTAGTATATTCATAATCTTTTAAAGTATCTTCTGTTTTTTCTAAATTAGAACTTTCATCAACAGACTCAATAATTTCTGATTTTACATCTACAACATCAGATTCTTCTTCATCGGATGGAGATATATTAAAAGTTTCATCTAATTTGTCGTCTATTCTAGACATTAGATAAATCCTCCATCAAATCCAAAATCATCACCAAGTGTAATTAAATTATCATCTGAAGAAGTTAATTTAGTTACATTTGTGCCAGAAACATGCGATCTTGCCGCAGTTCCATTTTGAGCTCTTCTAACAAGAATTTTATTTTCTGTGTCGGATTTTTGTTTGACATATAAAACTTCATTATTGATTGAAATATAAGTTTCTTCTATAATATTTGCAATCGATTGAAGTTCAACAGTTTCATCGGTTTTATCAATATCAGCAGTAGTTGCTGTCAATACAAGATTATCTTTTTCACCAAGTGCTTCTGGAATGGTGGAATAAGTAACATCTCTATTGTTTCTATCTCTAGCAACATCGGCAGCATAGTATCCAACATCTGCTTTTTTGATAATTTGAGAAGATACATCTCTTGCAGGAGGTCCAAACAAATATGTTTTAGCACTAAATCTTAAAGTGTAAATCAATGCTCTTCTAGTATCAAAATTACCTTCATACTGATCATCCATTGTGATACCTTCCAAAACAATTGGAACATCACGTTTCTCGTTAATATTTGATAGCAGAGTTACGGTTAGATTATATGATGGTTGAAAATATGGTAAAATTTGCTCCACAATTTGAAGCATATCATCATTTATTTTTGTGTAAATATTTAACTCAAAACTCATATTATATGGAACTGGCATATATGTTTTTTTAATAGTTCCATCTCCATTTGCTGCAGGAGAAATAAACTTTTGAGTTGTGGTTACTTTTCTTGAAGAGTCGTATTGTAAACCAGTAAACTCAAAAGACATTCTTGGTAATGTAATTTGAGTTGTTTTATTTAAATCTTCGGACTGTTCCAATCTAGCAAGAAACTTTTGCTGAGGTGCATATGCTAATGGAACTTTCGTGGTTGCAGTTACATTTCCACTAGCATCAGTAGTTTTGATAATGATATCATTAAAGAGCGTACCAAATCCAATAACAGTTTTTCTTAATATTTCGTTATAGAAGTATTCAAACATAGTTATACTCTCTTAAATTAAACTCTTCCGAATGGATTTCTTTCTGTAAAGTCTAGAATGTCATCTCCCTCAGACTGAATGTTGACATTCTCATTATAAGAACTTGATGGATTTGTTTCTTCAGTTGATGAAGAATCCTCAGGAACATCATATGTATTATCCGAAATCAATGGATTATCTGTAATAGTATTTATGATGACAATTTTATGTTGAGCTCCAGAAGTTTCTCCAGTAATAACTTCTCCATTAACAAAGTCTCCGGTCAAATTTGATACACGCAATTCTTTTGTACCAACATTCCAAGATTTAACAATACCAGTATTTCCTGATGTTCCTGTTACAGTCTCATTATATTCAAAGTTACCAGTTCCAACTTGATTTGGAAGACTGAAAGTAATAGTCGGTGCAACTGTATAACCCGCACCTGAATTTGTAATTCTTACAGCAGTAACTGTATTATTAGAAGAAATTATTGCTCTACCAGTTGCAGTTATTCCTGCTCCAGAAGGTGAAGAGAATGTTACAGTGGGTTCACTGACATAACTAGAACCAACATCAGTAATTGTTACTATACCAACTGCGCCCATAGTTACAATACCTACGGTTGCTGCAGCACCAACACCAGTAGTTCTACCAGTAAATGTAATGAGTGGAGAAACTGTATAACCGGCACCTGGGTTTGTTAATTCAACACCTTGAATTGCTAGGAATTGATCTCCATTAGATCCATATGTAGTTCTTCCCGTTACAATACCAGCAGCATTAATACCACCAGAAGGTGCTGTAGAAAGACCTAAGGTTATTGGTGCATTATAACCATAACCTTTATCTGAGAGTGTGAATAAAGATAGGGCTCCATTTACAATTCCTGTATATGCAGAAGCGGTTTCTCCAATACCAGAAACTTTATATGTTTGAATATAACCCTGATCTTTTAAATTATCATCAATTTCATCAACACCTGTATTAACAACTTCTGTAGAATATCTGAACAATTCACATCTCAGTTCGTAAACATAATTTTTTTGTAATTGATAAAAAGGTTTTTCGTGTTCAACAAATTTAATTTCAAATAACCTATCACCATATGGAAAATAAATTAAATCTCCTTCTTTTGGTCTAGTTGCTAACTCAATATTGGGAAGATCTTTAATTAATGGTGTAATATAATTTTCGTACCTATCTTTTGAAATAATAAGAGTAAGATCATCTAGATCTTGAATACCAAATTTGGATAATAGAGTTCCTTGACCATCATATCCATCATAATTATTTACATATGCTTCAATTGGATATGCATTATTAAATTCGGATTGAATAACTTCTTCAATAACTGTGGTTTTTGTCAAATATTGTCGAGGAATATAATAAACCTCAACACCATACATCTTCAACTGTTCATTGATTAAGTTTTGAATTAGATTTTGCTCACTTCGTGAACCTTGTTGAAAGTAAGGATTTAACATGATATCAACCGATCATATCTAGAGGTGGAAGTTCATATGTAGAGGACATCTTTTCTCGAATTCTATCTAATTCTTTCTCTGCATCATCAAACATTTGACGACCGTTAAGTTCAACACCGCCAGGAAGTTTTACTCCTTGAAACTTCATGAGGTTCTGTCCCCATTGCCTCTTTACAAGGGCAGTCAGATACATCTTAAGAAATGAATCATTCCAAACTTGAGTATATTCACTTGGATCAAGAAGTCTCCAGCAATCAATAACAAAATAATCGTTAGCACTTAATGTTCCCCAATCCATATCAATATAAAGACGATCTTGCCTTTGATTAAATCTAAACTGTTTTAATGGATTTAATAAGTAATCAATATCGGACAATTTAGATTGAACCATGGAATATTGAAGAAGATCAATTGAATCCCAATAGTAGAGATCATTCAAAAACAACTGATACTTCACACTAAACATCGATCCACTAGTTGCAGATGATGATTGAAGTCTAAAGATTTTATTTACGCCAGTAATAGAACTTGGAACTGGTAGATAGTTTGAGTTCTCTTCAAATGCAAATGAAGAAGTTGATCCAACAGTTTGTGTTACTGTATTTGTAGTGATACCAGAAACCGTTGAACCACCTCTTGATCTTCCTCGGTCTATATCATCTTGTGTTATTTTATACTTTAGATATGTTCTTATTACACCATCGAAATGTCTTTCATGAAAAAATTGCAAAGCATCATCGACTAGATCATCAATTTGTTCATCTGCAACATTGATTTCTAATACGGGAGCACCCAACTGCCTTTTAGTATAATCAATTAAATCTTGCCTAGATGCTGGTTGTGCCATTTTATTTCGACTTTAAAATTATTTATGGAGCAGAAGATATACCTGGTTGAACCAAGATATTGCCATCTACAATTTTATATACAGTGGTTCCAGAACTCACTAAAATATCATAATAATATCTACCCTCTTTAAGATTTCTAGTTTCTGCTGATCCCATGGCAATTTTAAATTGACCATTTGATGCACTAACAAAACTAAAAGTAAAAGTTCCGTATGCATACATCGAAGATCCGATGGATACACTCTTTGTCATCTGGGATGAACCTGACCATGAATCAAAATCAAATTTTCCACTATTAATATCAAACGTATTAAAGTTTACCTGGAAATCTGACCCCGGAAAAAGGGTCAGATTAACACCATAAGGAACATTTACTTGAGGATTGAATGTTATTCTTTGATTAGACATCTTAGTAGATCCTTAATTTCCTGAAGATCTTGTTTTACCGAATTCACATCATCTTCAATTTGTTTGATTTTTGAAATTTCTTTCTTTCTGTATTTTAATGAATTCATATAATTTTTGTATTCGGTAGTATTTGTGTTAACTATTGCATTTGTATTAGAATCTCTATAGAGATTTGTATTGTTTTCAACTTTAATTTTTTTCATTTTACGCAAAAGCAATTGCTCTGAAATCACGAAGTCTTGGTGGATAACACTGATTTGTAGATGTTGCCACCATCTTTATACTAAAGAATTTAAACGATGGTAAATTTTCAATAGTAAATTCATAATCCTTGAAGGTTAATGAAACGGATTCAAAAGCTTTAGTATCAACTGGTGAAACAAGAGCATCTGGTCTTCCATTATTTTTATTAAAATCAATAATCTGACCACTTTCTAATAAATTATCATATCCAGGGAAAGGATAATAAATCAATTCTTCTTCCGGATCATTAGTAATTGCATAGAAAGCACGAATGTCCGAGAAATTATTGATGTATGCAGCAGTAATAACTCTTAAATTATTCGCTGGAATTTCAAGCTCAATTGGTTTTGTTGCGTAAATGAACGCTGATGGATCATTTTCAATCGATGCAGTTCTTGAATCATTTACATAATCTGTAATTACCTCATTAACTCTATTTGAAACAAAAATGGCACCAACTCTGTCTAAATCAATTACTGGTGATAATCTGCTATCAAATGAATCTAATGTTAATGCAATTTCAAAAGATTTTTGACCAGGAAGATCTTGTAGTGAAGAATCAGCATTTACATCAGATGCAATTAGTCTTGGAGTTTCAAAATAATTATCCTCATCAATTGCTATGTCTTCATAACCCTCATCGAGGAATGAAACTTCATTACCACTTATGCTAGTAGAACTTACAGTTCTTGCTCTAGCACTAACATTAGTTTTCTGGACAGCCATTGCAGAGATAATTGGTTTCATAATTTCATAACTAATATTCTGAGTTGCCAGAATATTATTTCCACCAAATGATTTAGTTTCTTTTAGATATAGATTGGGGAAAGAACTTGAATCAGATCTATCAGTACCAAACTCATCACTCATGTCAACTTCAATATTATAATGATCCAATCCAATAGATTCTGTCACATCTGAATCTTGAAGATCATGTATTTTATTAATTCTTCTTAAAGAAATACCATTTGCTTCATATTTCATTACCTGTTCACCAGCATCATAATTATCAGATAATGTTAAATCAACCTCTCTTATTAATCCAGATATAGTATTATCGGTTATGCTTGTATAACCAACAATTTCACTGCCAATTTTTACATATCCTGGATTTGTAGTTCCAATTCCAATACCTTCAAAATTTCCAAATTCATCTGCATTATCTAATTGAATTTCGTCAATTCCAGATGCTGGAGTATCGAAAGTTAGTACGGTGAATGGAATATCTGATTCAACCTCAGAAATTGATACTCTATTTGTTGGTGAATGCATACCATGATTCAAATGCCTCACTTTGATATTTAAACCATCATTAATTACTCTTATATTACTATCAAGAGTAACAGATGCGTTATTACTAAATTCTGAAGTTAATCCTGCAGAATTTTCATATCTTAGTGTTTTTCCAACTCCAACTTCAAATTCTCCTTGAACTTGATCTAGAAGTAATTCACTAATGCCATAGATTTGGGGAATTGACAGTTGTAAGTTTCTACCAACTCCTGAACCTAATGATGCAGTCAATACGTCACCAACTTTATATCCACCACCTCCATCTGCAATAGTTGCAGCAACAGCAACACCATTATTGACATGAATACTTGCAGTTGCATTTTGACCCCTTCCAGTTACCTTAGTTAGAGGAACAAAATCATATTGGAAGAATCCACTAGATGGTGTTAATCCAAGTCCAGCATTAACAATTGTCATATTACCAGTAGCAATACCAAGTCCCATCACGTAATTTCCAGTTCCAGTAGAATTATCTTGCTTAACTGTGTTACCTGGTACAATTTCAGTACCAAAACCAGCAGTAATAGTACCAAGTCCAACAATAATACTTCTAGAAGATCCTTGTAAAGAATCTTGTTTCAAGTTAGCAACTTGATCATTGCCTCTCGATAGATCGGGATTGAAGAAACTAATAAGTCCACTATCAACAAATTCAGCTCTGTTAAGAGAGTATTTTAAATCTTCATATTGACTTGGTGTCCAGGTTTTACTATTTTGAGATTTAAATAATGATCCCAAAGTAGATTGTTGTGTGATTGGAATTTGTTCAGATTCTGGATTGTCCAAACTAGAAACATCAACTTCTCCAAGTCTAGAAACCCATAGATTAAATGCTGTTGATCTAGATCCTACAACTAAACAATGTTCTTTATTTCCCTCCAAATAAATTGGAGATGGGAATGTAACGACTGTAGGAATAGAAGCATCATCTGATGTTTCAATATCAGCACCTTGAACAACTACATTCGACATTGGATATACATCATCAGCAGAGGGTAATCCATTTACCATTGGTCTCAATTGAACAAAACATGATTCAAATTCGGATGCAGTTTGGAAATAAAGACTTGCAGATGTTACAAATACTCCTGTTTTGTCTTCATCATTTCCTATAAAGAAGGATTGTGCCAAGGGATCATCATATTTACAATTTTTCTTCTTACTACCCCTATTACCTCCCTTTCTTTTCTTTCCACCTTTTTTCGGAGAATCTGATCTTCCAGAACTGCTATCATCTGATTTGCCTTTTCTCGCATTGGCTTTTTTAATTTTGTTATCTCTTTCTTTCTGTTTTTTAGTTTTTTGAACGATAACAGATTTACCAGCACGAGCAGAATCATCTTTGTTAGTTTTTTTCCTTCTATTAACAACAGGTCTAGGACGCGGCATTGCCCTGCCTTTTTTCATTCTTACTTTCTTTTTCTTAACCTTTTTCCTTGTTTTAGTTTTTGCTCTTGGTTTAGGAGTAGGTTTGATACTATCATCCTGTGGTTTTTTCCTTGGTTTAGGCTTATTTGGATTGATAGTGTCATCACTTGGCCTTGGTTGTGGTTTTGGATGTACTCTTGGTTTTGGAGCAGGTCTCGGTGAAGGCTGTGGTCTTGGTGTCGGTGCAGGCTGTGGTTTTGGATTTGGCGATGGTACCGGTACTGGTGCAGGTACAGGTTGAGGTACAGGGAATGGTAAGGGTATAGGACGAGGCTGTGGCCTAGGCTGTGGCTTGGGTTGTGGCCTTGGCTTGGGTTTTGGAAGTGGTCTTGGTCTTGGCCTTGGCGTAGGAAGACGCTTGGGCGGTTTCTTTGGTCTTGCCCTTGGTGGCCTTACAGGTCTTGGTACTGGCTTTGGTTTTGGTTGTGGTCTTGGTCTTACTGCCTTAGGGAAAACTTTTGGTTTAACCGGTTTGGGAACTGGTCTGGGATTTGGAACCGGTATAGGTCTAGCTACTCTACGTCTCGGTTTTGGCCTTCTAGTATCATCTCTAGATCTTACGGGTCTAGGAACCGGCCTAGCAACACGAGGGGTTGGCCTTGGTCTTCTAGCTCTTGGTACTGGTCTTGGTTTTACAGCTTTTGGTCTTGGTCTTGGTCTTGGTCTTGGTACTGGAAGACTTGCTCTTGGTACTGGTCTTGGAGGAGCTACAAAAGGTCTAGGAGTTGGTGGTCTAACCGCAGGTCTAGGTCTTGGTCTTCTTCCAACAGGAGGTCTTACAGGAGGTCTTACAGGAGGTCTAACTGGTGGTCTAACTGGTGGTCTTTTAGGAAGTCTTCTAGGACGTGGTTGTGGTTTTGGAATTGGTTGTGGTATTACATCTACATTAAGAGATACATCAACACTAGTTATAGTTGTTTGCTCATCTGTAATTGATTCTGAATCTAATGTATATGCATTAACTGCTTGAACATTTCTTGTAGAAATAATAGTTCCTTGAACCTGCTGAACTGTTCCTTGAGAGAAATAAACACTTTCGCCAGCAGATGATAATGTCCCATCAACTCCACTTAAAGTTGGGCTGTCTTGAACTTTTAAAGTATTATTTCCAGTTTTAAATTTAGGTGCTGTTCTTGCGTTAGAATTTGGAATATAGAATGATGACAATAATGTTCCAGTTTCATCAGAAACCAATCTAACATCAGTTACAATTGCTCTTGCCTTACTTCTTTTACCAGTAAGAATCATTCCTGGAGAAATATAACCATAATATTTTCCTTCCGCCTTTAAACATAAAGAAGTTAAATCTACATTTAAAATTGTTGACGAAGTTGAATAA
>Ga0213859_10000391_pt1 | contig 19792 bp, 26 predicted proteins | sample PICome_2_FD_160133 | JGI IMG/M metagenome (GOLD analysis project Ga0213859, IMG submission 160133) | Coastal seawater microbial communities near Pivers Island, North Carolina, United States - PICO304 | ecosystem: Environmental > Aquatic > Marine > Coastal | place: USA: North Carolina...
TATAAAGTCCAAACCATGCCGCACCAGCGCCAACTACAATTGAAACAAGTCCTGATTGTTCCATGCTAGGTGCTTCTAGTGCCATGTACCAAAGCACAACTTTGTATAAAAGGTAGATGTATGTTGAAATAAAAATACGTGGAAAAATTCTCCAACTGTCTACAGCTCTTGCCATATGAATTATTTTAACATATGGATTGGGCCCTAAATCTTTGACGCTTGTATCTACTTCTAAATCTAATTTTACTTTCTTTGTAGCGCCTTGACTGCTTGCTGGTACAACTACTTCAGCATCAGGTTTAGTCACTTTTTGTTCTCTCGGTTGCGCTTCTAAGTCTTCAAGTTTTTTTCTTGGCATTTTTACCCTCCAATTTTTCTAAACGTGCTTCAAGCTCGTCTATCTTTGATGTAATTTTAGGATACTTTACACGCCATGCATTTGGATCATTTTGAAACCATGTCCAACCCCAGCGTATTGCTAGATATTCTAGTGTGGCGTCAAACTTACGTACCGCCCAAGTTGCCATTCTTGTGTCTTTGAACCAAAACAAAAATGCCGCACCAAACAGTGAACCTGCTAATGCTGTATAAATCCACAAGCGATCGCTTGCCATACGTTCAATCATTTCCCACATAGTATTTCCTTATTTTACTATGTGTATTTATTTAGATTTGGCTTCTTCTTCAGGCTTGACCGCGTTTTCATAATATACAATGATTTCAGTTTGCTGTTCTATGTAGCGTCTGAGGTCTGCTATGTTTATTGCTAGGTTTTCATAGTCTTTCATAGATAGTACAACGTATGCTAATTCACCATGTTCTTCTGTAAATTCTTTCACAAAGGATTCATAGTTGTCTTTAGTTACAACATATACTCTAGTATCTACTAGATCAATTGGTTTTGGTCGAGCTACTGTCGGTACTGTTGTCTTCTCTATCTGTGTTACTACTTTTATCTCCGGCTCCCGGAACCCTGAGCAACCAGTTAGGAAGAGGAGTACTGCCATCGCCGCCAGTAGCGGCTTCCAGCTCGCGCCATAATTTAGCTGTGGCACCATTCATCCTTCCTTCTAAATCTTTACTATCTCTAATAGCATCTTGTACAAGATCTAATTCACGCAATCTGTTACGTAAGTTATCTCCATATTCTTCTGCTCTTTGTAAATCTTTGCTTAATTGATCCGATAATGCATTTAATCTTTCATTATCTTTTTTCAACAGTGCTATACTTTTTTCACTAGTTTCTACTGCTGTTTCTAATTTAGCATTGTTTAGCCTTGCTATTTCAAGATTGGATTGTAATTGCTTTACATAAAAAAGCCCGCCTCCAGCCGCGGCTAGAATAACAAAAACCAACGCAATTTTTAATCCACTAAACATAGCTTTATTTAGCCTAGTAACTTTCCCAATGTTTTAGGTCCAACAATTCCGTCAGCAACTAAACCATTTGAACTCTGCCATTCTTTTACAATTCTAGCAGTGCCTGGACCAAAGATACCATCAGCAGGTGAAATGTCAAGTTTTTCTTGTACTTCTGCTACTAATGGACCACGTGACCCTTGACGAATAGTTTGATTGTAGTCTACTTCTGGTTCTTCAAAATCGCCACCTAATACATCCATAGCATGTAGGTAGTGTTTCTTACGATCATCTAAACCAATCGTTCCACCGTTGATACGTTTTGTTGCACCTACAACATCCATAGCATCACACCATTTGTTGATATTGTTAGTATCCCAAAACCAACAAGCAGAATCTAATGCTCCTTTTTTTGTTCTGACATAGTCGACTGCGTCTTCTGGTGACATATCGACTGCCTCTCCAAATTTTGTATAATTATATCTACCGGTAAGCTGTAGTATGCCACCACCTCTAAACATCCAGCCGTCACCGGAAGCGGAGTCACCGTTATCCATCCTGTTTGCGTAGATGACGTTAGCAATTTTTTCAGGTTGCCTATGATACTCATTAGCGTCCCTCCCTGCTCTTCTAAAGTATTTAGGAAAAATAGTGTTAAGAGCTTTAGCACTATAATTCAAGTTTTCACTTAGTACTCTAAAGCCTCCAGATTCGTGCCCACATTGAGCAACAAACATAGCAACTCTTTCAATAGTGTCTACTTCCCATAATGGAAGTATTTCACACATTGCTTCATACCAGTCTTTCCAATCATCACGATGAATAAGCTCTTCAGCCATCCACTCTTCGAATTCAAATTTAAAATGTTCTTTAGCCATTAGATATATCCTTATTTTGACATGCCTGGCAACGGCAATGTTCACATACTTTGATATTTATGATTTTATTTTCACCATCTTTATACTCTTTGAAAAGTTGTGTACCGCAGTGTGACTCATGTCCGCAATTTTGGCAATTCGTCATTTAGATCCTTTTAAGTTGCAGTGTATATCCTTTGTTTTCTAATACTAAAGTTTTGCCATACTTTGTAATATTATAATCGCCAAGTGTTTTGGTAAAGAATATTACCTCTGCCATATCTTCTACGTTGATGGTTTCGTTTATTTCTACGTCTTTGCCAAAGTCTAATACTTCAAACTTCATAGGCTCGCCGTAAATATTTTTTACAAGTAGTGTTTCGCCTAACATATCAATTGAATCAGCGTAACTATTTGTAAAGAAATTTTTGTAATTTTCATATTGTGTTTCGTTTATTTTAATCTCATAAGCACTGCTATCTGACGGTATGCTACTTGCTAAACTTTGCTCATCGATTGGTAAACTTTTAAAATTTTTGTAATATCTAAACCGCATATCATTTAAGTCTGCTAGTTTTGAAATACCGTCAGCAATTTCCATTATCTGACTTGGAACATCTTTATTACGTTCCAATTCTACAAAAACTTTATACATGCCGTCTGATTGTTCACCTGAAGTAACATCAGCATCTAGCACAAAAGGATAACCTTTTTCTAAAAAATTTTCTAAATCTTTAGCAGGTGATTGGCCATTTACGCTGAAAGCCATTGTTACAATATCAGCATCATTTCCCATTTTGCTTTTGTAGCTATCTATTTCAATAATTTTGTCAACTAAGAATTTAAGATCGTTAGTAATGAGTCCCATTATACTAAGCCCTCATCTGGTGTTGTATCAGCTTCAACATCTGCTTGTTCTGTAGGTGCTGGTTCGTTCGGTGTTGATCCAGTATCTACTTCATAACTATTCATTGCTTTGTAACCACCATAAATATCTGCTATTAATTTTTTAGGCATCATTATTTCTACTACCCAAATTGGATGTGTATCTAGTTTGCCTTTCTTTGTCATTGGACGAATATCATCTGGTTCACGTATTTTACGTGGCTTAATTAATTTGTCTTTTTTATAAGTAACCTTACAGTCGTAATCAAGTAAACGTTTGCCGCCCATTGGGTCTGGCATTTTATCTATTGGCCAAAAGAACGAACAAGTTATCCAGTGTCTACTTATTTTAGGTCCGGACATTAATTCTCCGTCCATCCAATTATCATAAACATATAAATCTAAATCGTCTAGTACTCTCTCAAAGTCTTTGAGAACAGTAAAAGCAACATCACTATCGTAAATGTTTTGAATGTTTTTTACAATATCCAGAGTATCTTTCATCATATTTCCTTATTATAGTTATTTATCCTTTTAAAGTATATGTACTTTATCACTGGAAATTCAAGGTAAATACTATTGTAGCGGATAGCTACACATACAAAGGAGAGAACTTCATGGGTGCAAAGAAGGCCCGTAAGGGCAGTAACTTTCACAATAATGTAGTCCAGATCAATAGCTTTCTTCCAGAAAAACAAAAGATTGTTAAAATTATTCCAAGAAACAAAGCACAAGAGCAATATATGCTTACCCTAGCTGATGCCAGAAAAGACGTAGTCTTTGGTATTGGTCCAGCTGGTACAGGTAAGACTTTAATTGCTGTCTTGACAGCAATCAAATTGTTTAAAGAAGGAAGTGTGGATAAAATTATTGTAACTAGACCGGCTGTGTCAGTAGACGAAGATTTAGGATTTTTACCAGGAACACTAGAACAAAAGATGGCTCCCTGGACCAGACCTATTTTTGATGTACTGAGAGAATATTTTACAACACGTGAAATAGAAGGCATGATTGACGAAGGTGTAATTGAAATTGCGCCATTAGCATATATGCGTGGCCGTACGTTTAAAAAAGCATTTATCATTGCTGACGAGATGCAAAACTCTACAGCAAATCAAATGAAAATGTTACTTACTCGTCTAGGGGAAGGTTCTAAAATGGCTGTTACTGGAGATCTGGCACAAGCAGATCGTTTAAAGGATAATGGCTTAATAGATTTTATTACTCAGCTAAACAGATCTAGTGTAAGTAGACTAGCGTCAATTTCGTTTGGCTTCGAAGATATAGAAAGGCATGAAGCAGTAAAGGAAGTTTTACAAGTGTATGGTGACGAGTACTAAAGCTCGTCCACCAATGGAAAAATTTGGGCAATAACTTTGGCACAAGCATGTGCGATTTCCATATGTTCTTTTTGTGTGCCATTGGCCCCACGTAACTCGATGTAATGAACCCAACTACGTAGGGTACCATTCATATAGAGTCTAGTTTTAGTGTTTCCTTCAGGTAGGACAACACGAGCTTGCTCTTTTGCGATACCGTTATCGATAGCCCATTCATAAACTTCTTTAGCTTTTTCTATCACAGACTCTTGTTTACTTTGCCATTCATAATGTAAATCACTTTCGTCATCTAATTCAATACTATTTTGCCTGTTTTTCTTATCTTGTAATCTTGCTTCTCGTGTGATAAATTGATTTCCAAACTCTGCTGGATCAGCATAACGCTGGCTAAACTCTTGAAAACTAAAACTACGATGTCTTACAATTTGATGAGCAATATCTCTTGTTGTGTTTATTTCTAGGCAAGCACTGACCATTTCTAAAGGCGACCAATGAGCATGTTTAATTAAATATTTGATTAATTTTTCTGAAGTTTCTGAATTCATTTGATTGTTAGGATTACTTACTCTAGCACAATAAGCAATAAGTTCTTGACAATCTCCATCTTTAAGATCAGCCACACCTTTGCTATAACTAATTAATTTTACTTGCGTCATTTAAAACTCCATGTCAGCGGCAACAATATATCTATCATCCATAGATTGTACAACTCCAGGTCTATGCCATACCTTACCTGGATATATCATCCAATGTCCTGTCTTCCAAGGAACAAAAAAGTTGTCATCACCTTCAGGACTTTTTGGTGCTAATTCTGTTCCAGCTTTTTCTAAGTCTTTAACATCTTCTGGTAAGTATAGGTAATATACACCACTTACTGTAGTAGTTTTAGGATTATGGTTATGATGATGCCATAACTTATCTCTATCTTCTTCGTGCTTAAGACTTGTTTGAAAACTCCAACTTTGAATATTCTTTATACTAACTTCACGTCCTAAGTAACGAAAACAACTCCATATAAAAGACATTTTCAAATCAGTAAAATCTTTAAACACATTCCAATCTGTTTGATATTTAGGACTATTATGCCAAAATCTTCCTGCTTTAATTCCTAGTGATACAGTAGTCATCATACTACGTCTATCTCTTTCAGTGATTAGATTATTCCAATCATAGTATTCGTATTCAATCATTAGCCAGTCCTTAAAATTATATGTACACCCCATGGAGTGATTACAGGAGGACCAATTGTATCTATTCCAATTATCTTAACAGCATTTGAAAAATCAGGATGGAAATGTTCTTCTTCATTCCAACCGAGGTCACCGCCTTGTCTAGGACCACTAGCACAAGCACTATGCTCTCTAGCCGCCTCCTCCCAAGTTATATCACCCTTTTTCAAATCAACAATAAGTTCTTCAGCAGTACGCATAGCATCGCCAAGGGGCCTATCGTGTGTGCTGTTTTCAGCATCTTTGTGGCTTAGCAAAATATGCTTACATTTAAACTTCAATCACCTTCTCCTGGGGCTTCGGAAAAATGTTCTTCCAATTTATTAGGCATATCAGCATACTTTTCAGCATCTGGATATGCTTCTTTCTTCTCAGTTATATTAGGCCAAGTATTACCGTATTTGTAATTTAAATTATACCAGACCTCATTAGGGTCTTGAGCATCAGTAATTATAGCATCTACAGGACATTCAGGTTCACATACTCCGCAGTCAATACATTCATCAGGATTGATAACAAGCATGTTTTCACCTTCGTAAAAACAATCAACAGGACAAACTTCTACACAATCAGTATGTTTACATTTAATACAGTTGTCGTTAACTAGATATGTCATAGATCTCCTTTTTCTCGCATTTCAGCGCGAATCTTAGTTGCACTAATACTATGTATCTCTTTGCCTAAATCGTGTTCTGTAAATGTATAACCTACTCCTCTACCATAACTAATATCAACAATATTTGGTACGATCATAATTGTATATTCTTTATTATAAGTGAAACCTTCTTTTGCTAATTCTTTTTTAATATTTTCTTCTACATCTGTAACAATAAAAGGATTGTCATCTTGCGTCATTGTGCGACCGCCTGATGCATCGGTATCTTGCGGAACAGTTCTGATTTGAATACAAACTTGTCCTGTCTCAGCAAGAGCACGTTTGAAAAGTTCTGTGTGGCCAGGATGCCAGGGTTGCCAGCGTCCTAGCATTTGTGTAGTAGGTTTAAATTTATCAAACATTTTTCTTCTCCATATAATTGGTTACAACTTCTGAAAGTTGTTGATGAGTATCAGTAAACCATTCTGCTACATGATAATCACATTTAGGAGGGTTTTCAAATAGTTTGTTAGTATCTTCGAATCTTCCTTCTTTAATTGTATCCATCCATACTGTGTAATCTGGATCAAATTCTTTTCTAGCGGCTTCTGTTGGACATACAAAATCAGTCACAGCAACTTTTCCTGCTCTTACAACGCCGTCACTTAAATACCGCATACGCATAGCTTGTCGCATACGTCCTTCTATTGTAAAATCCCAATCATCATATTGTTTTCTAACTTCATCAGCATTGATATGTACTCCGCCTATAAGTTCAGCAAACGGTTTTGCTAGTGTTGTCTTACCACTGCCTGGTAAGCCGAATATTAAAATTTTCACTTCATCCTCGCTAATCTAATTAAAGTTGCGGCTAAGTTAATTTCTGGATCGCTTACCAGTGTGTGATCAACTAGGCCTTGCTTTATAATAAGAATAGCACTTTCTTGACGTTCTTCCTCGCCAAACAGTGCTATGTTATCATAAAGCCATTTGTAAACGTCTTCCATTTCTTCTGGTCGTGCTTGACTACAAACAAGTTTTCTTGCTTTAGAAATTTCGCCTGCTTTGAAAAGTTCGACCATCTCTATTTTCCAGTCACTTTCACCAGTATCTCCTTCTTGTGGAGATACAAGATTGCCTTCGACTGAATTCATTTGTACCATGTTAATACACTTACGCAAGTCTGGATAAGTTGCTTTTACATATGTATCTAGTACATCTAAATCTGGAGTAACACCCTCAGTAATAAGAATCTCTGCGACTCTTGCTGTAAATTCTGTTTGATCTATTTTAGCAATATGAAAACCTTGACAACGACTGTGTAGTGCTGGGATGATTCTATTAGGATAATTACAAGTTAAAATAAATCTGGCAGTAGTATGATATTCTTCCATTACGCCACGTAGTGCGGCCTGTGCGTTTGGCGACAAGTAATCTGCCTCATCAAGCAGTACAACTTTGAAATCACCAAATGGAATCATCTGTACAAAGTTTACAATCTTATCTCGTACATCTTCAACACTGTTTGTACGACTTGCGTTAATCTCTAATATATCGAGATCATTTATTTCTAGTTCATTAAAAAGTAATTTAGCAAGAGTAGTTTTGCCAATACCAGCATTGCCGCTAAACAATAAATGCGGAATAGTCTTGTCTTTAATCCATGTTTGAACTTGCTTACGCTGTGCTTCATCTCTAAACACATATCCATCTACTGTCTTTGGACGATATTTTTCTACCCATAATTCTTTCATTTCATCGATACTCCTATTATTACAAAGTATACAATAAAACTGTCAAAAAGTCAACCATTATTATGATGTTTTAATAATAGTGAATACTTGTTTCCAATTTTCTGCTCGTACTACATCAGGGTGTGAAAAATCTCTATTAAATGGATGATCAATTAATATAGGACGATGCCCTGCTTCTAAGCCAGCTAAACAATTATCTGGCTTATCTTCAACCCACCAATGGCCGCGATCATATTCTTTAAGAATATCATCCTTATCGCCGCCTGTTTCAATACATCTGACTCTGCGAAAAGCACTTCGACCAAAGAAACGTTCAAGGTTCATTCTACGTAGTTCGCCTGCCCAGTGATCTGTGCTTAGGCTAGTTATTGCTTCAAAATGATAGTGTTCGGACAACATCTCATCTACAACTGGTACAGCATCACGCAATGGTTTTATATAACCAATCCAGGCACATTCATTGAATGTCTTGACAAGTGTATCTGCCAATTCTTGTTCAATACCGTATCTTTTACTTTGCTTATAAACATTATCGTTTACTACTTCATATCCTTCTTTGGACATCCAAGCAGTAAAACTACTTTCCCAATCCAATACAACCCCATCAATATCTGTGAGGATTTTCTTATTTTCATAATTCATTGTTTCACACGCCATCTAAGATAAGCATTCCAAAGTTCCCAGCTTAAAAACAAGATAAAGCCTCCAAAGAAACTACCAAGCAACAATCCTACTATACCTGTATAAAACAAATAAGTGAATATACATATCGCTACATAGTCTATGAGCCGGAACTCAGGTGCCACTTACAGGTCACCTTCTTTTCTATTTTCTGAATAATACACGTCGAATTCACCACCTGGATAACGTGCTTTAAGTTTATTAACGTTTTCTGCTATGACTTCGTTAGGGTCCAAACCAAGGGCACGGCAACTATTAATCCAATACCACATAATATCGCCAAGTTCTCGTTTACAATGAAATACAGTTTCATCGTCCATTGGTTTACCTTGGAAGATACATTTTTTAACAATTTCACTGAACTCTCCTCCTTCTGATGCTATACCAATTGCTCCTGTAAGCAATAATGCTGGATTAACTTTTTCGCTAATCTCAACCATTCTATGATGCATTTGTGCGACATTATTACTTTGTTCGCTTGTTACTTCTTTTACAAATTCTTTGTACTTGTTTAGATCTACGTTTTCCAATTTTACCTCTAAAAGTTTGGTCTGTTTACAAAATCTTCAGGACGAACGTCAGCCTTCATTGAACCCATTTCTTCTCCGATACGATAATCGTTTGGACGATGATCGCTAACACCAAGAACTGATTCAGCTTCAACCATTCTAATAAGTAGTTCATCACCGTCTGCTGTCTTGAGGTTGACGCCTCTTGTCCAACGGCCATGTTCTACAAGGATCCAATCTCCGACATTATATGAATCATCGTTTTCTGGACCTTTAGCATAAACTTTACCCCAACGTGGATAAATGCCTCTGCTTGTACCATCATCATCGCTAATGATAATTCCACCTTTGGTTACCTGCTCACCAAAGTCCATATCTGATACTAATACCCTATTACGTATAGGACGTAGATCTCCTTCAACAGTTGGAGTTACTTTGTAACCCCCACCCATCTTATCAACGTTCATTACTCACCTCTTTTTGAAAAGTTTCCGTCTGCGTCCTCGACCCATTCATCTTGGACTTTTTGTTGTGCTTTTGTTTGGCCTGCTCGTCTAGTTGTTTTAGTAGGTTGTTCAACTTCTACTGCTGGTGCTTCGTCTTCTACAACAGGAGTTGAACGCCTTTCTTCTTGTTCAAATTCTGTTGGTTCAACATTATCTTCGTAATAGTCACGAAGAACATCTTCACGTTTTTTAATAATTTTTCCACCCGGACCAAGTTCGTCACCACGAGCGTTAACACGCACATTGCCGACTGCCGGAGTAAGTTCATTTCTTTGACGGAGCAAATCCATATCAATACTTACACCTTGCATTGTTTTATATTGCTTACGTCCAGTTTGTTTTACTGCCATTATAGACTCCTTGTTATATTTGTACTTATCTCAGGAACTCACGCCAATCCAGCTCATATTGGATTGAATTAATCTTGTGTACTCCGATTAGGTATAGCACATAACTTGCTACACTTGATCCTCTACCTACGCCCCAAACAATGCTGTTCTCACGCATAAAATCTACTAGATAAATCATATAACGCAATAAGTCAAACATTCCTCTGCGTTCAAATTCTGCTAGTTCTTCATTCACTCTTTGGAAACGTTCGTCATCGCCTTCGCATAAGTTGTATAAATGTGCGACAACATCTAATTCTTTGTACGCATCAGGCATGAACCATTCGCCTTGACATACGCCATCAAAAGTTTTTCTGTCTACATCTAGGGGAATATACTTTTGTAATTTTGGAAGTCCTTGTTCTTCCATTGCTTTGTTAAATTTATCTATGTCATCAGATTCGTCACACAAGACTACATGTACTTTATCTACATGACCTGTGTATATCATATCTATAAGATCGCGATTGCTGAACCGCGGGATACCTAGTTCATCTGTTTTCATAAGCATGTTTACAGTTTAGCTGACTTTTATTAAATTGTCAAGATCTAAATTGCCATTTTGTTGGTTTTGTTGTTCTTTTCTTTCTTGTTCAGTCTTTATAGCAATCTCTTGCTTGTAGTAATCAATAAAAGTCTGTATTTGATATTGTACTTGCGGATTACTAGTTCTGAAATACTTTTGTGAAAGATCAGATATTTTGTCTGTAAGTTCAGATATTGTTAAATCCTTTGTATCTTCAGCAAAAGGATGTAGCATTAATCGTATTGTCCAATATAATCTGACCAAACAGTAGCACCTTGATCAAAACTAAAAAATTCAAAAACAAAAACCCTATCTGGATCTTCAGCATTATCTTTAGGTGTAATGCTTGCTGTAGCATTATTTGTGGGCCAGTTAGTGCTTGTTTTGATTGTGCCTGAACCGTTGTTACTAGAGAATGTTATTGTTCTTGTTGTATCTGCTGTCTTAACGTATATTCTTACTTTGTTAGTTTTATCATTAGTAGTTGTCCAAGCAGTAAGATTTAATGTTACATCTGCTCCTACAACGACAGATTGATGCGGACCATTATTTATGTTAATGTTTTGGCTTGTGTTTACAGTGCCAGCACTTGGATGATGTGCTTCAGTATTAAACTGCATATTCATTCCGTTAATTGTCAACCCTAGAAAATCATTTGATACAGGGTTACCCTGACTATCTTCGGTATATGAAACACCTTGGGCAGTTGTGTTTTGTAACGTTTCTATTTCTGTTTTAGCGGCTGTAAAGTTATCTTTTATAACATTAAAATTATCTCTAAAACCTTGTGAATCGTTATCCTGTCCTGCGACTGGGTAATCTTTGTTTATACCACTGTCATTAATATTACTTGCCATAATTAATCCTCTCTAGTAACTATATTTATACAATCTAGACATTGAATTGATAGTTAGCGAATGGAATATATTGTTCGTTGCTGTTTCCATCTGTTGCGTCAATGTTGTATCTTTCTATCTCTACTTTAAATGCTTTAAAGTCAAAGTTACTATTTTTAATGTTTAACATAATTTGATCTGCTTCACCTGGTTTACAATAACATAACGGTACTGCCAATTTGTAACCAAGTTCTGCTTCTCCTTGTATTTGTGGAGTACGCATCCACAAAGGATAGAAACTCCGTAAGTTATTACCAACTTCTCTAATCCTATCTCTCATATTAGTTATGTTACTAATATATTTTGTTCTGTCATTTGAATCACTAATACTTACAGCATCTGAATCAACTTTAATTGTGTTTGTGATAGGACGTAATCTAAGCGGATCAGCATTAATACTATCATCAATATCAGCCACTGTTACAGTTTGTCCACTTTGTAAAACCACTGGCAATGCTTTACCTGCTGTAAATAACGCAGGACCTGTCCTTGTGAATATTATAATAGTACCTGTACTTGCCGGTGATCTTCCGTCACCACCTCTTAGTCCTACATCAAAAAATCCTTCTCCTGTTCCTTCACCAGTGTTATCATCTGTTACAGAATATTGTATACTGTCAACAGTAACTTTATTCTTTGTTGAAATACTAAAACTTTTAGCTGTTCTTGTACCGTCTATAGGCTCTTGTGGATCTATAACCTCAACGTATATTACTTCATATACAATATCATTACTTCCTTCTTTTTTAGCAAGAGCTTTTTGTACCTCTCCTAATTTATATTGTTTGCGTCTATGATTTTTTGCTGATGCCGCTACAAACTCTCTAATATGTTTTGTTTCTATGCCAGCGTAGGCAAGCATTTTCATATCTGGTTGTATGCCAAATGTTTCATCGTTCGGACGGAAAATTGATTCCGGTGTAAAGATAGTTGGATCTGATATAAAGTTTCTATATAAGTTTCTTTGAGTTTTAGGTAATAAAGGTATCATTGATATACTGCTGTAAAGTGTATCATCAGGATCAGTTGTTGTTATTGTAAACTCTCTTGTGGTAGCACTAAACTGGAATTGATCTTGTGCTTTGACAGTGAATGTATAACTTCTGTCAATTGTTGTATCTCCACCATCAAAAGTAGTAGGGGTTGTAAGTTTATCTATTGTAGTAAGTCCAGGTTTTCCTGGTTCACCAAACTGTCTTACCTTGCCTTGTAACTGTCCATCAATAGCAAGAGTAATGCCAGGAGGTAATCTTCCCGAGTCTAATGTGTAAAGAACAATAGCGTTTGGTACATTACTTGTAGCACTTATATTCAGTGTACTTACAAAGTTAGCCCTTAGATTGCCTAAATCACTAAGTGTATTCCATGTAATAGCACTTTCCACTTCACCTAATAACTTAACAGTAAAAGTTTTATCTTTTGATACAATAGGATTTTTTGTGTCTGTAATTCTTTCTTGATAACTATAAAAACTTACTGTAATTGCTTTGTTAGATGTTACTAAACCAAAGTTATCAAATGTTTTAAAAGCAATGTTTGTTATTACACCTTGATATTCTCCACGTAGGTAGTCTGTGTTACTTACTTCTATTATATTTCTTGATTTATCTGTTGTAACTGCTACCACTCTACCTTGCTTAATAACCCAAACATTAGCATCAATTATACCTGAAGAAAAATAATTTTTGTTACGAGCTTGACTTACAGAGTCATTAACACCAGCATCAGCAGTAGTAACTGGAGTCTCATTAAAAACCAACCAACCGTTTTGTTCAATACCAATAAATTGATCATTGGCAAAATCTGTAACACTAAAATTATCTTCAGGAGGAAACGCATCTGGTTGACCACTGTCAACACCTAAGTTATTAGAAATAAATTCTGTGGTTGTAAATGCTGTGCTTCCTAGTTGCCTTAATGCTTCAACAGTAAATTTATATTCTTTTGTAACTGCTGGTTGGAATGGTACTGTACCTGCTATCTCTCCAGTGGTACTATCTATACTCATACCTGGAGGGAGTGTGCTAGGTGTTCCATCTGGGTTTGATTTTTTAACAGTAAAACTTATTATTCCTTGGTTACTTGTTGGATCATAAACATCAAGGAACAAGGTTACATAATTATTTGCTCTACGAAATCCTAAGTCACTTGGAGTAAGCCAAACCGGAGCTCTAAGATATGTGTTATCTGCTGTGAATAAACCTGTAGCAACTTGCATGATTGTATTGTCAGTACGTAGGAAATCATCACCAACTAAGTATATTTGAAATTGTCTTTTTGCTATTACAACTCCATCACTTACACTTACTGTAAATTGATAATACCTATTTAATTTTTTAGGACTTCGTGTTGGAACAGCGTATCCGTAAAATGTTGTATCAAAATAATAACTATCAAATCCGTTACCACTTAACACACCAAAGTCAAAAGGAAAGTCACCATATAAATTGCTGTCGAAAAATCCCTGATTAGCTCTTTGTGACAAAGCTAGTAATGGCTCTACTATTCCTGTAATTCTTCCTGTGCTTTTTCCTAAAGATAAACCTGGAGGAAGTTCTCCACCGTCGTCTTCTATAATATATTCTAAATTATCTCCTGCTGGTATATCAGGATCAATTACAGATAATTGAAAGTCAACAATACTACTATCTAAAATATAAAATCTATTGTTTGGACCTAAAGGTAATGGTCCTGGTTCTGTTATCCAAACTGGCTCATCAGCCCCATCGATTGTAAGGTTAAGAGTAAGGTCTTCTTGTCTTCTACCTTTTTGTGCTCTAAGCACGAATCTACTTTTTGTTAATCTGTTCACTTCAAAAGGTGTGCCTAATAAATTAGTACCATCAATTCTTAATCCACCTGGTAAAGATCCACTTATTAATTTAATAGTGTCAACAGAACTATCCACAGGTAACGGAATACTCTGTGTCACTGCTTCTTGGTATGTTCCTAAATTATGCCCTGTTGTAGCTGTCCAAAGGGTATTGGCCATGTATTACTCCTATATACATATTTATGCTGTAGGAAGCGCACCACCATCTAGCGTAACTCTATTTGATGCTGTAAATGTTTTACTACCATCATCATAATCAATGTCAACTTGATCTGCTAAAACTTCTAACATACTGCTAAAACTTGTTTGTATTGCTAGTCCAGCATCAAACTCATTTAAATATTTTTGTATGCCATCTAACTCTCTAATATCTACACTATGTACCAATCCTAACATATTTGCTACATTTAAAATATTATTATTTTGAGCATTGAGATCAGATGTAAGTTTTGGACTTGTATCTGTTTGTAAAGAAGTAACACTTGAAATTGTAATAGTGGAACCTACTAGGTTTGTAGTTGTATTTCCACCTCCGTTAAGAGTAAGTGTATTTCCTTCTCTATTCAAAGTAATGTTATTATTATCAGCAAAAACCTGTAAACTAGGTAATCCTGTTGCTGTGCTGTTAATAGTAATACTGTTTGGATCAGATACTAATGTTACTGCTGTTCCTGCTCTAATTTTTTTAAACTGTAATTCTTGACTACTTATTTGGGCAAACACTCCTTCTCCAGCACTACCTAAGTTAGCCGCAGTTGTGTTTTCGCTATCTCTACTAGCAAGTTCAGAAAAGTTATTATTTACTTTAATAAATGCTTCACGTAAATCATCACCCGTTCCATCGTTAGCAATAGTTCCTATGTTAATTGTTTGAATAGCCATCGTTTACTCCTGATATTGTATTTACCTTAATTTCTTCAAACCAAAAACATTGCTTGTATAAGGATTAGCTCTGTTGTATCTGTTAAATAATAATCTATTATTTCCACCACATATATCAGTCAAGTCATTATAATTTGTAGGATTGGATTCATCTTTCATCACTGCTAGAGAATCTTCTTCTAATTTCCTTTTGAGCTGGGCAGGAGTAAGACTAGGATCAGCTTGTAGATACAAAGCACCAACTCCACACACTTGCGGGGAAGCCATTGAAGTTCCACTAATGTTTGTTTGTTTGAAACTGGAATTTCCAAAGTAAGGTGTATTGCCAAATCTTGTTGTAGTACTACAAGAACTTATAATGTTAGTCCCTGCGGCATAAATGCTTACACCTGGTCCTGTTGTACTGAAATCTTTTTTCCTTTCGGTAGTAGCGTTATTTGGGGTGCTATCAGCGCATCCAACCATATTCGCACCTTCATCAAAAGGAGAACTTCCACGATGATAATAGTTATTACTGCTAGAACCATAAAACACAATATTATTGTAATCTGCACCAGGGCCAACTGATGTATCACATTTGAATCTATTATTTCCTGCGGCAATACATACATGCACTCCAGCATCAACTAAATCTTCTACGTCGGCATCTACTGATGCTATTCTGACAGGAAATCTGTAAACACTAAAACCTGTCTGATAGCTTTGGAATCCATAAGTGTTTATCATATGTGTAGTCGGTACCTGAGAAAAACTAGGATCGCTACTGGAGTTATAAGTTGTTCCTCTATAAGTAATACTACTAATTCCATTACTAGAACTGAATCCAGCACTGTATCCCCAACTAGCATTTACTATTGTAGGACGTTTATAACCTGTATTAGGATCCACTGGTTTATTTTCATGCCAACCTTTTATCACATCAAAGCATCTAGACGTGCTTATTCCGCCGAAATCTCCACTGCCTTCTAACCCACTAACCTTTACTGAATATACTCTAGCATTAGGAGCCCAGCCAAAATTTAGTCCTGTGGCTGTGCCAGCACAATGAGTACCATGACCGTCATAGTCTCTATAATGACTAGAACTTTGTGTACCAGAAATACCTGATTCATCATACCAATCAATTAATTGAACTCTGCTAACACCGTTTGCGTCTAAGAATTCAGGATGATCAACCTGTAAGCCACTATCTTGTATAACAATGTCCACTCCAGTGCCATCCATAGAGTAAGGTCTATCAAAGCTGTCGACGCCTAACGAACTAGATGTTCCGTAAAGATTTTCTACAAATGTATGTCTAATTTTGCCCCAGTCTCTATAATTACCTGAATCAGAAGAGGATTTATTAAAATTAGCAGTCTGTGTTGCTGTAAGTCCTATCTCAACATCATCTCTATCTTCAGGACGTAATTGAACATCAGTAACTCTTGAATCATTCCTTAGTGCTTGTGCTTCAGCATCTGTTAATGCGTAGTGTGTGTTTCTTGTAGATAAAGGCCTAGCATCTGCTACGTCTACAGTCCTGTTAGGAATATCTCCGCCACCAGTTGAAGCTACCATTTCTTGATTAAATTGTGTGTAGTCTACACCTTTGTTTAGAGTGACTACATATTCTTTTTCACTCATTATCTACTCCTAGTGTAAATCTACCCAGTTGCCCGCGGCATATCCTTGAAACTTACCTGTGCTTGAATTATAAATCATATCTCCATTAGCAGATGTTAAAGCGTCTCTTTGTGTAGTTGTAAAGCTAGCCATCCTTAGAGGACTACTAGAAATCCTAACTTGGTCTTGTGCCTTTAATACTATTGAACTAGCACTATCAATTGTAGGCACGCCTGTGCTAGAACTATTAAAACTGTCAGCAGTAAGTGTACCATTCACATTCAAAGCACCGTCTACTTGTAGATTACCATCTATTTCGGCATCACTTTGCATTGTAACAGGTTGTTGTAATATAATTACGGAACTATCATCAGTTGCGATTACACTGTTGTTTAGAGTAAAGTTTCCAACTTGTCCACCAGCAACACTGTTCACCCAAGCACTACCATTCCATTTTAGAATTTGGTCTGTTTGTAAATTAGTAATTGTTATATCACTTAGATTCTCTAAGTTTTGACCTGTAATGTCACTGATGAAGTTGCTGTCGTTTGTTAAATCACTAACCTGTGTAGGAATTGTAGGTTTATTTGTTATCACACTTGTTGTATAATCAATACTCACACCGGTGATACCACTAAATGGAATATTAGTAAGATTGGTTCCATCGCCGTAATAATTATTTGCGTATATATTTTGATATCTGTTAGTGTTACTACCTAAACTATAAGTATTTGCTGTAAAAGGAGCAATATTTCCAAATGCTACGCTATTGGAAGTTTCACTTCCAATATCAGTCACACTATCTAAAGTAATACCTGTTAAGTTTGCGCCACTTCCGAAGTAGGCTGTAGCATTGACGTCACCTGCTACGTCTAATTTCCTTTGTGGATTAGTATTAAAAATTCCTATTCTTTGTGTGCCTGTATCAATTTTGATAGCTGTAGTTGCTCCTGATAAAGGTTTAACACTTATTTCTAAATCTTGTTCGTTAACTGTTGATTCAATTTTTACATTACTGTTATCTACTCTAAGCCTTATATTATTATCTGTACCAACCGTAAGTCCAACGTCACTGTTAATCACTATACTTCCGTTTTGTGTGTAACTTGAATTTGTACTTATAGCATCTGTAATACCGTAGCCTGCTAAATCAGTAGGAGTGCCAAGTAGACTACTAAAGTTTCCATCAAACAGTGTTGGTTTATTTGTAAAGTTATTGTAATCTAAATAGTAAGCACTGTTGAAGCCGTTAAGTGTGGTAGCGTCTAATCCACCGCCCCCAGTAGTAATATCATCTGCTGGTGCCCATTTATTACCATCCCATTTAAGCACCTGTCCTGTTGCTGGTGTACTTGTTACTGTATCAACATCACTTAGATCACTTATACTATCTACAAGTAAAGGTTTATTGACTAGATCGTTATAGCTTCCTGTAGTAGCTACTGTCGCAAAAGTAGGAGTTCCAATTATTTCACTATAGTTTATAAAGCTGTTTACAAAAGCAGATTCTGATGTACTGTATTTCAAAATTTGATTTAGAGCAAGTCCTGTAAGATTGGTAGGTAGGTCGCTACCTCCACCACCACCACCGCCACCACCTGTGGATGTGATTGTGATAGTGCCAGCTAAATCATCATAGACAATATCAATACCACTGCCTTCACGTAGGATGGAGGCAACTCTATCATCAACTCTTTCGTTTGTAAAATATAAATTTCCACTTTCAGGAAGTTCACTTGTATCTGCGGCTACTGTTGGTTTGTCTGTAAGATCGTTCCAACTTCCACTGAATGGATTATAACTAATACCAGCAATAGTAAGACCAGTTGCTTCAATGTTACCTGCGCCAACTATTCCTGATCCTGTCAAGTTTAAATTATCACCAATTGGTAACTCTTTAAGTTTATTACTGTCGTCTCTATCAACTACTAATGGTATTCTGTTTGCCATATCTTTTTCCTATTTGTAATATTTATCCTGTTGGTGCTAAACTCTTATATGGGTGACTCGCAGGTAAATTGCCTGTCAGTGCCCACTTGTGAGCAAGATATCCTTCTGCTTTTTCTACATCTGAAATGTCTTGTAAACCTGTGCCAGGAATGTCTGCTACCGTAAAAAACTCTGCCATTTGACCTTGCATTCGTTCGTTGGCTCTATTGCGGAATATACGTAGGTCCATATTTGTTTGTAGACTATTGTCATAGCCATTTATAGCAAATAAGGAAGTACCATCTACTCTAACAATAATCTGGTTGCCTGTCTTGTTGAATATAGCATTAATAATAACCCAAGTGTTCTGTGGTACAGCACCTGGACTATTAAAGTCCTGGGCATTACCTATGGTTGATGATATCCTGTTGGAACTCAAAGCGTCCAGGTCCAACTCACCATTAAACGTACTGGCATTGCTTGAACTTACAGCATAGTCTCTTTTTGGACTACTTGTGGTCTCTGTACTCCAGAAACTATCCTGTGTGTCGTTGATCTGACTCCATTGCATTACACCAATGGCCCAGTGATTGCCACTGCTGGCTTGTGCAAACTCGTTGGTAGTCAAATCTTCCCCTGACGTAAATTGAAAAACATTCTTACTGTCAAGTGACTGTGTCACATTAGGCGTGCCGGTAACTGTGACTGTGGCATTGCCTGCTTTGTCTGTGACTGCTGTAACATTTGATCCACTCAATGTATAACTACTAGTATCACTAGCATCAAACCAAGCCGCGGCAGTAATATCTGTTGACGGATCCCAAGCCGCACTACTGAAAGCACTTGCTCTACGTCCTGCGAAAAAACTACCTGTCGCTGTTGATAATATCGGCATTATGTGAAGTCCACCATCTGTCCAAGCACAACGTAAGTGCCACCATCATTTAATATCGTAAATGAGAATGAATCTATTCCGTTTGCGTTTCCTGTAGGAGCCGAGCCACCTTGCCTAATAAT
>Ga0213859_10000392_pt1 | contig 19738 bp, 19 predicted proteins | sample PICome_2_FD_160133 | JGI IMG/M metagenome (GOLD analysis project Ga0213859, IMG submission 160133) | Coastal seawater microbial communities near Pivers Island, North Carolina, United States - PICO304 | ecosystem: Environmental > Aquatic > Marine > Coastal | place: USA: North Carolina...
AATCAACAAGCTGAAGACCGGCACCCTGAAGGCCCAACTGCTGGGTCTGTTTGGTGGTATCTCCGGCGCTGGCGTCCTTGGACCCAACCAGCACGACGCCTCTGTCGCTGGTACGACTGCCACCGAAGCCAACTACATTTCTGTTGGCAACGTTCTTGAAGCCAAGAACAAGCTGGGTGAGCGTGGTGAAGAGATCGACACCATCGCAATGCACTCCGCTGTTGCTTATTACCTGCAACAGATCGGAATGCTGACCTTCAGCACCTCAGCACTCGCCGCTGCTGGCGCAGTGACCTGGGGCGGTGGTGGCGTCGGCGTTGGCGACCCTCAAGTCGCAACCTTCGCCGGAATGCGCGTCGTCATCGACGACCAACTGAGCTATCTGGCCGGTGGTACGGCAACCCACGTGGTTAAGTACCCCGTCTACATGTTCAAGTCTGGTGTCGTGTCTGAGGGCATCCAACAGGATCTGCGCCTCGCCGCTGACCGCAACATCCTGTCCATGCAGGACGTGCTGGCTGTGGATTACCACTACGGCTACCACATCACCGGCACCAAGTGGGCCGCCGCTGGCGACAACCCCACCAACGCCGCAACCTCCGGCAACCTGGCTAACACCAGCAGCTGGAACCTCGTGTTCGCGACCACCAAGATGGTGCCCATCGTGCGCCTGCTGGTGAATACACCCTATGATACTACTGCTTATTCCTGATAAGCTTTACTCGGTATTGGACGACCGGCCCCCGAAAGGGGGCTTTTTATTGGCTCAAACGAGGCCCAATCGTTTCTTTTCTTGCCAATCAAACACCTCTTCACTACGCACAGTCATCTTGTAAGACCGCAACAGCACTTGATTCGCAACGACATAACTGACCTTCAGCTCACTAGCAATCTCTGGAACGGTTTTACCGCGCTTCCGCAGCTTTTGAATTTCTTTGACAACATCAGCAAACTTCCGTGGCTTTTCCGCCTTAGGAGCCTCTGTTTTTCTTAGGCTAGTACCAGAAGACTCACTTTTACGGATCGGCATGGATTTAGTGCGGCTTTTCATTACTCAGGATAGTACAAAAAGCTTTATGGACATTCCAGCCAACACCCTTAACGAAACCCAAGCGCAAATTGAATTAAACGGTGGAACGGTTTATCACGCCTGCGTCCTACCTAAACCAGCACGACGTAGTAGAGCTAAACTCAAAAGAAAGTGGTATTAAATCGTGGCCGCAACAATCGACGCCACTCTTCAGGGAGCATCAGCCAATAGCTATGTAACGCTGGCTGAAGCGGACGCATATTTCCTGACGACCCCACACGATGAGCATTGGACTGGGTCGGATGACCACAAAAACCGTGGAATTATTACCGCAACCCGTTATCTAGACAACTTTGACTATTACGGAACGCGCTGCAGCACTACCCAAGCACTGAAGTGGCCGCGCAAGGATTACAAAGTTGATGGCGTAGAGATTGACTGCACCTACATCCCCCAGCAAGTCAAAAACGCCACCTTTGAACTTGCCCATGTGCTCCTTTACAACGGTGAAGCCCTTGTAGGCACCACTGGAACGCAGGGCACTTACGAGGCAGTCGAGCTTGGCGACCTCAAGGTCAAGTACAAGGACAGTAGCCAAACCCCCGGCGTCATCAACAACATCCTCGACATTTACCCCTGGCTTGAATCATTCCTCGGCCCCTACATGAAATCCGGCGCAACCAACTACGCCGTAACCCTGGAACGAGGCTGACATGGCGCTAATTGACGACGTATTCGGCAGCATTCCAACCACCATCCTTAGAGATTGGGGCCGGGACATCACCTACGTCAAAACCGGACTGCCATCGGTTTACGACCCAAGCACTGGAACGGTGGTGAGCGTAGAGACCACGGTGACGGTGAAGGCAGTCATTTTGAACGTCAACCCCAGTGAATATGACGGTTTGTATCAAACCACTGATCTAAAGGTTATTTTTGGCGCATCAGAGCTGGGTGACTACTACCCGATGCAAGCCGACCGCATCCGTTATACGGAAGCAGGCGAAACCCGCGAAGCCAAGCTGATCGACATCAACACAAAACGCGGCGACGGCCCAATCCTGCACACCATCATTGCGAGGCCCCAGTAATGGCTAAGCGCGACATACAATTTCTGGTTCGTGACCTAGAAGCACTGACTATTCAAGGCGCTGCTGAAGCCGCAGTGGAAATCATGAATGCCTTGGTCAAAGCCGGTCCTGGTTATACAGGTGATTTTTCGTCTTCTTGGTACACGATTGCTCCCGGCAAATCTGCTGGCAGCCCTCGTAACAGCAGCGGGCTTTACAACTACACCCTTAGAAATGTTCCGAAGACGAAGTTTAAAACCACAGGTGTCTACTCAATCGTTAATACGTCTCCTTACGCAGCTCGAGCTATGGACTTAGTTCCGTACACAAAACCGCTTCCAGATCAGGAGATACCGGATCGCGTTGTTACCACAAAAGATATTACAACTGGCAAACGCGACGAAGGCGCAACACGCGGCGAAGTGAGCGGTTCAGGCAAAGCAACTAGCACAGCACCGGCTGACTGGTGGTTTACTTTTGGCAGAGGTGGCGGCCTAAGCAGCTCGCTTGCTAAAGGTTTCAAAAGAGGTTTTAAACAGCCCCTTAGATTTGGTAAAGCACGAGGATTCGGTTAATGGATTACCAAGCTATTCGCGCAGCCGTTGAAAACCCGTTGCTGACTGCGTTCAACAGCTTGACGCCGCCAGTGCCGGTTTACTTTGACAACATTACAGCCGCACCTAAAAACACCACAACCGAATACGTTCGAGTCAATGTGACCTTCGGAATCACAAACGAACCAACCTTGACAGGTAGCGTTGACTTTGCGCGTGGTGCGGTTGTTATTCGCGTGTTTACCGAAAAAGGTCGTGGCCCAGCACGAAACCAAACATTGGTAAACACAGCCGTCACCGTACTAGAAACACTCAACGACACAGCAAAGACAAACAGTGGTGTATTTTTTCGAGTCAGTGAAATCGATGGTCCGTCATTTATGTCTGACGAAACATCGCCTCATTTTATGAGCCGCATTGACACAGGTTATACAGCAACTGTGCTCAGTTAATAAAAGGGCTATCCTATAAAAAGCCGGGCAGTGCCCGCAGAAAACCACATTCTTCGGTACGCCAATGGCCGCCACCGTTCTGTCCGGCACCTCGGGTGCCCTGTATTACAAACCTGCTGGCACTTTGGGCCAGTGCGACTCCAGCGGTGTTGACACCACTGGAGACTTCATCACCGTCGCGCCTTTCCTGAACTTTAAGGTTGGCGACCCTGTTGTTTTCAGTGTGGTTGACACCACTGACGGCAGCACCGGAACCGGCACCCTGCCCTCTGGCATTGTTGCCGGCACGGTTTACTACGTCATCTCTTACGCCAACACGACTGGTGTTATGCAGGTGTCTGCTACCTCCGGTGGTTCGGCCATCACGATTAGCGACACTGGCACTGTTTCAGCTCCCAACAAGTTCCAAGTCGAGTATTCAGCTTTTGCGGCTGTGGGCCAGGTTCGTGAGTGGAGCTTTGAGATCACTCGTGACGAAATTGACGTTACGACCATTGGCGCTGCCCCTGGTCAGTACGTTCCCTTCCGTACCTTCATCGCAGGTTTTGCGGATGGTTCGGGCAGCGCAACGGTGTACTTCACCGACACCGACGACACCCTGGGCAACCGGATGGTGGAAGACGTGGTTCTGCGTATTCAGACCGGCGCAAAATTCAAGCTCTACACCGACCAAGTGTTCACCAGTGGCACGCTGGATGACACCCTGAGCCGTTCCATCGAGTTTGAAGCCAACTTGACTTCCGCAAACCTGGCTATCAACCCTGATGACGCCCAGGCTGTGGACATCAACTTCCGCCCAACCAGCACCCCGACTTTCGACTTCGCTAAGTCCTGATAACTTAGAATCCGAATAAGGGTGCTAACCCCGGTTATCCGCCGGGGTTTTTTCATGGCTAATCCGCTACATTAGACGCATACATCTGTAATTCAAATGCCCGCCAGCAATCTGCGTGCAATCGACAAGCTTCGTAAGGCAGCCAACCTCGAACCAACCAAAAAAGAAGTTGTACTTTCGGATGGAACGATTTTCACGTTCTACTCCACGTCACTGGTAATGGCCGAACGTGAGCGTGCTACACGGAATGCAAAATCAGACGACGCAAACGCTTTTGCTCTGCAGCTTCTGATTGCCAAGGCAATGGATGAAAACGGGCAGAAGCTGTTTAACGCTGGTGAAATTGACGTTTTAAAGAACGAAGTCAAGGACAAAGATTTGCAATCATTGATGCTGGCGGTTCTCGCTGACGATGATTCTGCTGAAATGGACCCAAACTCCTAAGCGCAGAACTTCGCAAAGACAACTGGCTCATGCTGCAGTTCGGCGTTGCCAAAGAACTGGGCATGACCTTGTCGCAAGTTCGCGCCACCATGACCCCAGAGGAGCTGCTTGGCTGGAGCGCCTACTTCAAGGTGCTCAATGACGACCAGCAAAAAGAAATGGATAAAGCCAAGCGCCGCCGCCGCTAAACTTCTAAGAGTACAAGTCAAAATGCTGTGGCTGACTATCAGGCAAAAATCAATTTGCTTGTTAGCGGCCAACAGCAGCTAAAGGCTTTAACGAACCAGCTTAAAGAAGCTTCTGAGCAAGCTGAAGCTCTAAACCAAAAAACTGAAAGTATTAAGGCCGCTGGAAAGCGATCCCGCACTATTTTAAGTGTTACAGGGAGAGACCAACCAAGAGGCCCCAAAGGCCAGTTTGCTAAAGATCCAGACAGGCAGTTGCGCTTAAGCGCACTAAGGCAAGAGCGAGAAAACTTTAAAGAATTTAGGGCTGCCAGGAGAACACTCCAGTTAAAGAAGTTTGCTGTAACTGAAACAGAGAATCAAGTACGCGCACAGAAAAAAGTAAATAGGGAAACTGTAAAACAACTAGAGACCCAAGGTCAAATTGACAAAACAGTTGAACTGTTCAACACACGACTGGCTAAGTTTCAACGTAGCCGTCCTTTAGAAACAAAGTCAAACGTACAGGAGGTGCAACGCATTCGAGATGCTGGTGAGCAATTACAGCAAGCGTTTGCGGCAGCCAAAAAAGGCGGGCAAGAAAACTTGAGCTTGCTGAAAACATTAGCTGACGCTCTAGGCAAGCTAGTTGAAAGACAAAATGAATTTAACAGAGCATCTAAACTAAGCACTCAGGGCTTTGAGAGAGGCCGTGCTTTACAGGAAAGAGTAGATAGCCTTGCACAATCAGGTCTGGTAGGTGCTCCTAGGCTTAAAGCTGCACGCGGTCTTGCGGGTGCTGTTATTGATGCTGGAAACGTAGGGGACGCAACCAAATACGCTAAAGCAGTAGGTAAAGCAGAAGCCCTTATCAGAAGAACAGAAAAAGAAGTACAAAAACTTGAAAAAGGTTTAAATTCAGTAACGTCAACTCAAAGAACTTTAAACAACCTAAACCAGCAAGGGCTAGTAGATCAGAAGGCAGTGGGACGTATTCAAGCCAAGCTGGACAAAGCTAGGCAAGAAGCCTTAAAAGGAAATGTAAGGGCAGCTAAAAAACTTACGCAAGAGGTTAAAGACGAACTTCAAGCACAGAGAAACATAACAAGAGAACTCAAAAAACAGAAAAAAGATAGAGATAGGGCAAGCAGAAAAAAAGCTGATGGTCGTGGAAGGTTTGTTGGCAACCTTGCCTCATCAGTTGGTTTCCCACTTTTATTTGGCGGTGGCGTAGGCTCTGTTGCTGGTGGTGCGATAGGCACCATCGCAGGTTCTTTACTCGGACCAGGGGGAGCTTTTGGCGGCGCTATTTTAGGAAGTTCTATCGGTCAACAGTTTGACACGTTGGCTGAATCAACTTTAAACCTTGCTAGAGCGTTTCAAAATACAACTGACGGTCTTGAGGACATAGTCAGGTCGTTAGGTACAGAAACACCAGAGGGATTTAGAGGCCGAGCAAGTTTCTTAGCATCACAAGGTTTCGGAGCCCAAGCAGGTCTTGCTGCATCCCAAGAATTTGAAGCTATCTATGGCTCAGAAGCAGCAAGAAAGATTAGAGAGCTAGCAGACACGACCAGAGAATGGGACAGACTTATTGCTGAGCTAGGCACTGAACTACAGCTTTTCTTATCTGGTCCGTTAAAAGGACTTCTGGAAGCAATCAAAAGAGTCACAGGTCGAGGTGAGCCAGATAAACAAGGCTCAGTAGCCTCTAGAAACCGTTTTCAAACAGAAGCTGACGCCCTTTTACCTCAAATAGAAGCATTACGCGCTATAGACCAGAAGAGTATCGGAGAAAAACAGCAATTAGCTGCTCTGGAGACAAAACGCAACAATTTACTAGCGGTTGCAGCGCAGTACAACAAAGAAATCGAACAATCAAAGAAAAACCAAACTCAGAGCGGTCAAGATATAGTAAATCTTGAGCAATTAACAAATCAACTTTTACGCGATCGTAAAGCTGTAGATGACGCAGCAACTAACGCTGTTCGACAGCAGCTAACAGCAAGAAGAGACAACCTTGCGCTACTGCAAAGTGAAGCTAATATTTTAAAACTTACGCAGAATAAAAATAGAATTGAAGCCGAACTAGCTGTAGAAAAAGAACAGAACGAAAACAGTCAAAAGGCTATACAACTTCAAGATGACTTAAACCGTGCTAACGCCGCTCTAACACAAGCCCAACTAAGCCGAAACAACGCCCTGGTACGTGCTCAACGTGCAATCAGCCGTGAAGAGTTTTCGAATCTAGCGGCTGCAGAGAAAGCACGCATACAGATTAACGCTACCTTGCAGGAAGGTTTGGGTATCCAAGATACAGGAGCTAAATACTACGAGCGAACCGTTTCAAACCTTAAAACTCAACTAAAAGCAAATATAGACCTTCTTGAAGCTCGTAAACAACAAGAATTAGTAGGTAAAAATGAACTAGAAGTAATAAATTCTATTATTACAAGGTACGACCAACTCATTACACTAGAGCAAACTCGCACAGCTCTAAAATTAGAGCAAAAGAAACAAAACGAACTTGCTCGTTTGGATTCCGAGCAGCAGTTTAAAAACGAACTTGCTTTACAAAAGCTACAAAGCAAAAATCAGGCTGAAGCGTTTATTCGGCAAACCAGCCCAGAGACTATCGGTAAATTCCTATCTAAAGGTTTCGGGTTCTTTGACCAGAGTGTTGCTCTAGAAGACGAGTTATTTCAAAGTAGAGTTGCTCAAATCGCAGAATATACTACAGAGTTAAATCAGCTAAACCTTCGGATTCAAGAATTAAGTCAAGCAGGAGCAGATCCAAAAGGGCGTTTGGGTGATTTGATAAAAGAACGGGATGCTCTTCAGCAAACCAAAGAACTTTACGAGCAGCTGCAACCAGCAAAAGACGCTGCTGCAGTAGCCCAGCAACGTTACAAGGAAGCATTGGCGGTAACTACCCCGGTTGCTCAGTCACTTGTAAACGAACTACGTGAAGTGGTTGCTGGAACGAAGAGTGCTCAAGAGGCATTTGCTGATTTCTTGAGAGTTATCGCAGAGCAATTTTTCACTCTTGCTGCAAGAATGCTTGCGCAGTATGCGGCTCTTGCTCTTGCGCGAAATCTTGCGTTTGGCGGTACATTCGGTGGCGGTAGCTCTGACAGTTTTGCAGGAGTATCCAATAGTGTTCTTGATAGTGTCATAGGCGCAAGAGCAAACGGTGGTCCGGTTGCGAGCGGCAACCCTTACATCATCGGAGAACGCGGTCCAGAACTGTTTGTTCCGCGCTCAAACGGAAGAGTAATACCAAACGGGCGGTTTGGTGGAGGCGGCGGAGGCGACACAAATGTTGTCGTCAACGTGGACGCCAAAGGTTCCAGCACCCAAGGCAATGAACCAAATGCAAAGGCTTTGGGTGCCGCTATTGGCGCTGCGGTACAGTCTGAAATAATTCGGCAAAAACGTCCTGGTGGTTTGCTGTCTTCTTCTGTGTGATCATGGCGACTTTTCCTGACTACCGCCCGGTTTTCTCGGCAATAAAGACGAGCAACCCTAAGATTAGAAGAGTGCAATTTGGCGATGGCTACGAGCAACGAGTCCGCTTCGGCTTAAACCAAAACCCAAAGGAATGGTCCTTGACATTCGACCAAACCACTGAAGACGCAAATGTCATCGCAGCATTTTTAGACGCTCGCGCCAACGATTCAAATTCATTTGACTGGACGCCACCCTACGAAACACAGTCATACAAGTGGGTGTGCGAGTCATGGACACGCGAAATCTACAACCCTCACCGCGCCAGGATCAATGCAACCTTCCGCCAAGTCTTTGAAACCTGATGGCATACCCGTATTCTGAACACGCATGGCAAGCCGACAAATACTATGCGGTTGGTGACGTTGTTCGAGCTAACCCTTCAAAAGGTAACACGCTTGCATTTAAATCCATCGTTGCTGGAACGAGCGATAGTGCAGACGTATATGCAGAATTTACAAATGATGAGCCATTATTTCCTTTTCAAATCACACAAACGTTAGTCGATGGGACGGTTACATGGGAAGCATTTGAGCCATTAGCAGAAGAGCTTCAAAAGCTTGCACCAACAGCAGTTATTGATTTATTTGAAGTTGTATTAAAACAAGACCTAAACGGCATTGAAGATGTTTTGAGATACCATGCAGGCAAAAACGGTCTAACAGAGAATGTCAAGTTTGGCGGCAATACTTACCAAGCAGTGCCTATAGAGATTGATGGGTTTGAATTTACAACTCAAGGCGCGCTACCACGCCCATCAATGCGTGTTGCAAATGTAAACAATGCGATCACTTCTCTAATACTGCAATACAACCCATTAGCCGCAAAAGTTAGACGTATCCGAACTTTTGCCAAGTTTCTTGATGTATCAAACTTTAGTGCTAGTTTGCCTTTTGCACCAGATCAAGATATTACAGACGCGCTAAGCACAGAAGGTGCAGATTCGTTGATCATGGAAACGTTTAACGATACGGCTGATCCAGACGCTAAGACTGTTGAAACTTGGTACATTGATCGCATCGGTTCAGAAAACCCGGAATTTGTTGAATTTGAGTTAACACCGCGTCTTGACCTTACAAATCTTGCCTTGCCACGACGCACCATCGAAGAATTTTGCCCTTGGAAATATAGAGGTAAGGAGTGTGGATATAAAGGAGATACATATTTTAGGGCTGATGACTCCCCTACAACTGACCCCGAAATAGATGCTTGTGGCAAGCGAATATCAAGTTGTAGGGCTAGGTTTGGGCAAAATGCAGAATTACCATTTGGCGGATTTTATGGTGCAAGACTTCAAGCGTGAAGCTGCAAGACATGCAGAAAAGGCATACCCAAAAGAATCTGCAGGGTTGGTTGTAAACGATAGTTACTTTCCTTGTCGCAACATTGCCGAAAATCCTGAAGAAACCTTTGTGATCAACCCAGTTGATTATGCACGCGCCATGCTTGCAGGCAACATTCAAGCAGTTGTGCATTCGCACCCAAAAGGCACTTCTGTGAGCGAATATGACCGTAAAGCCTGCACACAAACTAAGCTGCCCTGGTACGTCTACTCTTTGCCGGATAAAAAATGGTTGACTATCGCACCTTAATTGGGAAGCAATGGGAATACGGACGCCAAGACTGCTACACGCTGGTACGTCAGTATTTTGAGTTGCAAGGTGTAGAGCTGCCAGATTTTGACCGTCCGTCTAATCTAGAAAAAACTGACAGCATTTTTTTGCGTTATGCCAAGTCTTTAGATTTTACTGAAATTGAGTTTGATAAACGCCGTAAAGGTGACGTATTGCTTTTGCGCTTAGGAACACGAACGCCGATGCACGCTGCGATTTATGTAGGTGGTGACAGGATTTTGCACCAACGCATGAACAGCATCAGTGCAGTCGAACCACTGCGGCGGTATTATTACGAAAGGATTGAAGCCGTATTTCGTCATGCAACTTGTCATGCTGGCAGGTGAGCTGGGCGCAAAGTACGGCCAGCAGCACAAGTATTACGATTTAAGAACACCGGCAGATGCAATTAAGTTGCTGTGCATCAACTACCCAAAGTTAAAACAAGATTTAATTACAGCACACCATAACGGCATTGGCTACAAGGTAATTCAAGGTAATGCAGCAATGAGTTATGACGAACTGCACTTGCCGTTTGGTAGTAAGCCGTTGCTTGTCGTGCCAGTCATTTCAGGTTCTGGTAGTGGTGGGGTTAGCCAAATTTTGATCGGCGTTGGTTTGGTAGCTGCGTCATTTTTGCTGCCTGGTGCTGGATTGTTTGGCACCACTAGCATTTTTGGCGTAGGCGCTTTGACAACAGCAGCTGGAACAGCAACGCTTGGCACTTTAGTTGGAACAAGCCTTAGTGCAATCGGCGCAGGCTTAATTCTTTCTGGTACGGCAAACCTAATTTCACCGCAACCAACACTGCCAAATCTTGGCGCAAATCGAATCAAAGGAGAAGGCACCAATGTGCGCGGCGTTGGTCCGCAAGGTGTAACCCGTGGCGCTAGCGGCACACAATCTTATGCGTTTACTGGGCCAGTAAATACCGCTGGAACGGGTGCGACATTGCCTGTTGTTTACGGTCGCGTTATTGCTGGCAGCATTTTACTTGCAGCAAACCTTGAGGTTTCGGATGAGTCAGACCCGTTGAAGATGGCAATACAAAAACCTAGTGTTAAAACAGTCACAATTAACGGTGACAAGCTCGGCAGAGGTCGTCAAGAATTAGGCGGCATTGAGACCGAACGACTGGATCGTTTTAGCTTTAATTCAATTAACGAAAGGAAAGTTTTAATCGACACAACATTTGGTCCACCGGGTGTTTCAGATGAGCCACTGCAAGTAGGTGCTAAAATCACAAACGATGGATTAAAGTATAAAGAAAGCGACAGGAGAGCACTCGACGTAATTTTCGAAGTAAACAAGGGTCTTTACGACTATATCGGCGCTGTTGGAACGACTAAGATAGATGGCTTTATTACATATAAAATTACTGTAGTGGTTTCTAGGAGTGGCCCTGATGTGACGGCTGCAACAGCGCAAGTGACACTACAAGGATTATTTAATGAAAGCTCGACGCTTAGGTATGGACATAGATTTGAGATGCTTAAGATACCTGAAAACGCCAAGAAAGTAGACCTACAGGTTGAGATCATTGATTTAGCTGTTCATGAAACAGTAAAGCTCAAAGTATTGGGCTACGGCTACAACCTTCTTTCTTGAGTCAAGACCATGCCGCTTAATTCCAAAACCAACCTGAAGCTGATTGACGCGGTTTGCGAAGGTCCGATTGAAGGTCTTGTGCAGTACCGCAAAGGCGTGTACTTAAATGAAACACAAGTTTCATTTGACCAGTTGAACGTTGAAGGCTCTGTTCTTATTCGTGAAAAAGTAGGTACTAAAACACAAACACGCTTTGAAGAAAGCTCGCTTTTGCGAGATGCACAAACAACGATTGAGTCTGTAAACACGCAGATTGGATCTAACTATAGCGAAGAACTAACGGAAGAAAATCTTGTTAAAAACAACGGGCGGAACTATGGCGAAGGGCAAGTTATCCGTGAAATTTCGGATACCGAAATAGATTTTATCAAGCTTGTATTCACAATCCCAAAGCTTTATTGCGTAGCGCCAGAAGGCCTGGCACGCGGTCAACTGTTTGCTGCACGCATCAAGCTTGAAATTTCTATTCAAGATCAAGGTGGTGCGTTTAAGCGCATCGACATTGAATCCGATGCTGTAACCGATAAAAATGTAATAGAGGGCATCTCAACTTCAGAGTATCAATTTGATACACAACAAATTAACCTTGAAGGATTCAAAGCACCTTACAAAATAAAAGTAAGAAAACTTAAGTTTGTAGACCCAGAAGACGCATTTGAAATTAAATATACAGACCTTGAAGAGCTGCCAAAAGAAACTCCTTTGCAAGATAAGCGTGCTGATACAATTTTTTGGACTAGCATAATTCTTGGCAAAACTATAAAAACTAATTATCCATATACGGCGGTTTACCATCTAAGTATTGATTCAGAAGAATACGATACATTGCCAGCCAGGGCTTATGAAATAAAAGGTAAAAAAGTCAGAATTCCTAGCAACGCATCTGTACGCGATGACGGCAGCTTGATATTTGACGATGATGTGCCTTTTGATGGCAGATTAAAAACAGGTTTATTTTATACAACATGCCCAGTTTGTTGCTTCTACGATATGCTGGTAAGCAAAAGATACGGCTGCGGCGACTTTGTTGAATTCACTAATTTAAGCTGGGTTGATTTAATCGAACTGTCTAAGTATTGCAATGCTTTAGTCGATACACCTGAAGGGCCAGAACCGCGATTCGCAATCAACACAGCGATTGGTTCGCAGGCCGAAGCTTATGGCGTATTGCAAGACATGGCTAGTGTTTTCCGTGGCATGTTGTTTTGGAAAGCCGACACGGTACAAGTAGCTGCGGATCACGGTGAACTAAACCCAACTGAAGATGTACCGGCGATACATGTATTCAGTAACTCTAATGTAGTAAACGGAAGTTTTTCGTATAGCGGCTCTTCACTAAAAACACGCAGCACACGGGTGCGAGTGCGATATAACGATCCAGAAAATTTCTACAAGGCTAATTTTATCGTTATTGAAGACCAGGCTTTAGTAGCAAAATACGGCGTACAAGAAAAAGATGTGGTTGCATTTGGCTGCACGTCTAAGTACCAAGCTCAGAGAATGGGACGTTGGATAATGAAGTCCGAAAAATTTCACGACGAAACAGTAACGTTCTCGGTTGGCATTGAGGGTTTAAATGTATTGCCAGGTCAAGTTTTTGAAGTATCAGATGAAATGCGATTAGGTCTGCGCTTAGCTGGTCGAATCGTTGGAGCACAACGAGACTTTGTAAAGCTAGATCAAACTGCAACATTACCGTCAGGCACAAACAACAAAATTACAGTAGTCATGGCGGATGGAACGATAGAGACAAAAGACATACAAAGTGTAAGCGGAACAAGAGTTGATATTGTTGGTCTCTTTTCACAAGCACCGCCAGATGATGCGCTATATGCAATTAGAAATGATTCAGCCATTTTGGCAAAATATCGTTGCATTTCTGTTGGAGAAAATGAAAATGGTGTTTATAGCATTGTTGGCGTAAAGCATGTTGATGGTATTTATCGTGTTGTTGAAGACCCTGATGCAAAACTAGAACTGCCTCCACCTTTTTTCTATGGTGAGAAGCCAGCAGCACCGCAAGACTTAAAGATTAGGTTCCAGCAAATTGATGAAGGTCGAAACACAAAGACACGCGCCACCGTGTCATGGACAAGGGGTTTGACTGGTCCGGTTGTCAAATTCCGCGTTAATTGGAAGGTCGGTAGCGGTAATAACTGGGAACGAGTATTTACAGCAAATAACTCAATTACAATTGATGATAACTTAATTGCTGGTGAGATTTTATATGTTCGTGTAAGAGCTATTGGCCCTGAACCTGACCGGAAAGTATCTGATTTTGCCAATGCACAACGTGAAATCCCTGTGTTTACAGGTGACGACACAACTCAAGACACAGAAGCTATTGTTTTACCACCTAACCCACAAAACGTACAGATTGAAGTATTAGGAGAAGACCAAGTTATTTTACGTTGGGGAGCTGTCGCAAGTGGTCAAAATCTTGAAAACTTTGTTGCTTATATTAAACACAGTTCCAAGACTGACGGCACAGGTAATTGGGCCAATAGCGTTTTGCTGCGGAAAGTTGCAGCGCAAACTACCTATGCAGTGTTACCATTGCTGAACGGGGAGTATTTAGTTAAATTCAAAAACATAAAAAACCAATCAAGCCTTAATGCTGGAAGCGCAGTAATCAATATTCCAGAAAGCTTGCCACGTTTTAATTTTGAGATTATACGAGAGGATTTATCGCCAGGTGAATTTCCTGGTCACAAAAACAACGTTTATTACAGTGACTTGTATGACGGTTTAGTTTTTTCGGGTGACGCATCATTTGATGCAATATCTAACCTAGACAACTTTAGCAGTGACATTGACGATCATTTCGGCAATCAATTTAGCGAAGGCGAATACATTTTTTACAAAACAGTTGATTTGGGCGCTAAGTACAGTGTTGTGTTGACCAGGCTGTTGTCAGTACGCAGCTTATACAAGAGTGATTTAATTGACGACAGGACAGCTCTTATCGATTCATGGACTGATTTTGACGGTGAAATACCGGATGGGACGGACGTTGAGTTGTATTTCCGCAAGTCAGACTCGTTTTCAACAACATCCGTTTTAGTCAACGAAGACGGTGATGGGATTTTATTTGAAGACTCCAGCGCACCACGGCAAGAATCTGACTTGGCTTTTGAGGAATGGATTCCGCTTGAAAACAATGTGTATGTTGGCAGATCGTTCCAGTTCAAAGCTGTGTTGAAAACTGAACGGGACGACCAAACTCCCTTAATTGATCAGCTTGGAGTTTCGTTGAAGTTTAATCGTCGCACAGAAAACAGCACAACGATTCAGTCAGGAACTTCAACGGCTGGTAAGGCCGTTACGTTTGACAATGCGTTTTACACTGACGCAGACACGAAAGTGACGGTTGGGATAACCGCGTTTGACCTTACGTCTGGCGATTTTTATGAAATGTCGGAACCGACAAGAACCGGTTTTACCATTACGTTCAAAGCGTCAGATGGCCGTGTTATAGATAAGGCTTTCCAATATACTGCAGTAGGATACGGAACAGAACAGCCCTAGGGAATTGTTATGGCTCAAGCCGATGGCAACGTTGCAAACGGCAATGGTGCAGCTGTAAGGGCTGACATCAACAATCAGCTTGCCGCTGCATTTTCTACGCATAGTGGAACCACAGCACCTTCAACAACGTTTCCCTGTCAATTATGGGGCGATACGGCTAACGACAAGCTAATGATCCGCAACAAGCAAGATAGTGCTTGGGTAGCGTTGAGAGGCTTAGATGGTTCGTTCAATGTTCCTGATGGAACTGCCGCAACACCAAGCCTTAACTTTGCTTCAGATACAGATACAGGCATTTATCGTGATTCAACTGACACGATAGGTTTTTCAACTACTGGCGTAAGCCGCATGATTATTGGTGGCAATCTGTCAACTAATGACGGCGGACCTTCTTTGCTTTGGAACACAACAGTAAACCCGATCAGCACATCAAACGCTAACAATGAAGGCGTTCAAATCACGCAACGCGGAAAGATGCACATTGGGCAATCTTCGCGTGTATGTCTTGCTGTAAACAGAATTACTGACGATGGGAAGGTCATAGGAATTCGGCAAAACGGAAACGAAGAAGGCAGCATCAGTGTTAGCGGCTCTACCGTTAGCTATAACGGTGCTCACCTTGCTCGTTATTCACAGCTACCTGGCAATGCGGCAAGGACGCAAATTTTGCGTGGCACTGTCTTAAGCAACATTGATGAAATGTGCGAGTGGGGCGTTGAGGATAATGAGCAGTTAAATCGAATGCAAGTTTCAAATGTTGAAGGTGACGTTAATATCGCAGGCGTCTTTCAAGGCTGGGACGATGATGATCAAATTTATACTAAAGATTTTTATTGCGCGATGACGGGTGACTTCGTTATTCGCATTGCACAAAATGTTGTTGTTGCTCGCGGTGATTTGTTGATGTCTGCTGGTGATGGAACAGCCAAACCGCAAGGTGACGACATTGTACGCAGCAAGACTATTGCAAAGGTGACGAGTACCGTTACATCAATCACTTACCCTGATGGCAGCTACTGTGTCCCATGTGTCCTGATGGCTTGCTGAAATGGCTGATCGTAAAATCACGCAGCTTGCAGAGCTGACAACACCTGCAATAGATGACTTGTTTCTTGCTGTTGACAGCAGCGAGGCAGTTGACGCAGACAAGAACAAAAAAATTAGGTTTGACACTGTTCACACAGCCGTAGCTGATGGAACGGAAGCGGCACCTGCAATAAGCTTTCTAAGTGATTCAAGCGTTAGTGGGTTTTACCGCAGTGCATCGAATGAAATTGCAATCAGTGCCAATAGCACTTATATCGCAAAGTTTACTGCACAAGGTTTTCAATTAGGCAGTGGAACGGCAGCAGCTCAATTACACCTGTTCAGCACTGATACAACGGACCAAGTTATTATTGAAAACACCGATGCTGGCTTAGATACTGCACCTGATTTGGTGTTGTATAGAAATTCGGCATCACCAGCTGCAAGCGATAATCTTGGTAACATCGAATTTCGCGGTGTTAATGCAGCTAGTGAGGACGTTGCTTATGCGCAAATTTTGGCGCAAGTTGTTGATACTGTAGATGCCAGTGAAGACGGCACTTTGCAGTTAATGACTGCTGCGGCTGGAACGACTGGTGCGCGTGTAACGATTAAAAGCGACAAGGTAGGCATCAATGAGCCTGATCCCGCTCATCCGTTACATATCACCGAATCAATTACAAATACTGCACTGTTTATTGAATCAGAAGAAGCCGTTGCCGTTAGTGCTGCCGATATTGTTCTGTATCACCATCGCGGTGCAACTGTTTCAGGTCAAGACGGTGATGTTTTAAGCAGCCTTGTGTTTCAAGGCAACAACGATAGTGCAACACCTGAGCAAGTTGTATATGGAACGATTGAAGCATCAATCGTGGATGCTAGTGATGCTACAGAAGACGGCAAACTTGATTTTAAAGTTCAGTCTGCTGGCTTTTTGACAAGCATGGCGGCCATTAGTGCTGCCAACATCACACTCGGCTCACGCCCCATCATTCCAACGCATACACCAGCATCAGCAACTGCAGCTGGTACGACAGGGGAAGTTGCATGGGATGCGAATTACTTGTACGTCTGTACGGCTACAGATACTTGGAAAAGGGCAGCATTGAGCACTTGGTGACAAAAGGCTAGACTGCACTTAGCAAATGCCGCTAAGAGCCTGAAATGGCGAACGTCAAAATTTCAGAGCTAACAGATTACGCTGTACCTGCAGGGACTGACATTATACCGATTGTTGATCTTGCCAACGATCAAACTAAAAAAGTAACGATCAATAATTTGATGGCAGTAAGCTCGAACGCTGTCACAAGTGTCAATACGCAGACTGGTGCGGTTGTTTTAGACGCCGATGACATCAGTGATGCAGGAACTACCAATAAGTTTGCAACGCAAGCACAACTAGACGCTGCAGATTCCGCAATACAAACTACGGACTCCATTGATGCTTTATCTGATGTAGATACGTCTTCTGTTACTCCAACAGATGGTCAAGCTCTTGTTTGGGATAACACCGCACAAAAATGGGAACCTGGAACGGTTTCTGGTGGTGGTGTCACAAGCGTAAATACGCAGACAGGTGCAGTGGTGCTAGATGCTGATGATATTGATGATACGTCTACTGCACATAAATTTGCGACCGCAGCGCAGTTAAGTGCAGCTGATTCAGCAGTACAGCCTGATTCTGCACCAACATTTACTGCCACGGTTCAAACAACGGAACGAACAATTACGGCTAGCGCTTTTGACTTATCTACTGGAAACAACTGGACCGTAGGAGCAATTACAGTTCCTGCACCAACTAATGCAACTGCTGGAACGTCTGGTTTGATCCGGATTACTGCTGGGCCAGTCGTTTGGAATGCTGTATTTAAATTTCCTGGTGGTAGCGCACCAAGCATCAGCAGCTTTCCAGCAATCATTCCGTTTTATGTCCAAACAAGTTCTGTAATTTTGATGGGCAATGTCGCTGAGGGAATTAACTGATGTTTGGTCAGTACTTTTTTGCAGCACAAGCAGGCGATGTGCCCCTTTCAACTCAAAGTGCTTATTTTCAATCTAGCGACGATACGCAATTAAATCGAACTTGGGGAACTGCTACAAATCAAATTAAATGGACTTGTTCTTATTGGATAAGACGGCAAGGGGGGTTTTCAGCTTCCAGAAGCGTATTTTCAGCAGGTTTTACTGGTCTTTTCGGAAATGTTACTACTCAAGATAAAATGGGATGGAACAGTAGCAATGGAGTTAGACTTAACATCGACGCTTCCGGTGGTGATTCAGTAGTAAACGGCAACACTTCTTTTTCAAGCACTGCTAACTGGGTGCATGTTGTGATTCAATACGATAGTGCTCAATCAAGCAACAGCAACCGCCGCAAGATATTTTTTGACGGATCAGAAGATAGCTACAGTCGGTATGATAGCTTGGATCAAAACTATGTTGCAAACTTTAATCAAAATAGCGCAAAGCATCGAATAGGCCAAAATCTCGATGCTTCGCATAAAGATACAAGTTACGTCACTGAAATACACTGGATAGACGGTCAAGTTGTTGCACCATCTGAATTTTCTGAAAACAACGCTAGTAACATTTGGGTGCCTAAGCAGTATTCAGGGACATACGGTGCACAAGGTTGCTATTTAAATTTTTCAAGTGTTTCCAGCAGCAGTGATTTTGGAATTGATCGAAGCGGCAATGGAAACAACTGGTCCGTTAGTAACATGACGACAGCAAACCATTTGGTTTCAGACCACCCGTCATCAAACTTCAACAGGTACTGACCATGGCTTATACGTTCAAGAACGCACCTCTTCAACTTGGGCAGCCTTTTACTGACGACAGCGGTAATCAGTATCCTGGTAACTGGCTTGAAAGTGCATCAGCAGCAGATCGTGAAGTCTTAGGTATTAGCGAACAAGCTGAATACAACAAGCAATACTACAGCGCAGCAGGTGTAGCAAAAGACCTAGACGAATGCAAAACCGCGTGCAAAAAGCAGCAAAAGGAAAGTGCTTTTGAGCAAATCGAACCAACTGACTGGTTCGTTATTCGTGCGCTAGAAGATCCAATAAAAGCTGTACCTGCAGAGATTGGAAATTATCGTGCTGCAGTACGCTCATGCTGTAATACAAGAGAATCCATTATTGAGGCGGCAACAAGCATTGAAGAGTTAATCACAGCAATGGATTCTTTACCTGCTTGGCCTGTAAAGGTCAGTTGAACTATGATGGGAAAGTCGATTTGTAGACAGTGGATTTAGCATGGCACTCTATCCGTTTACAACTGCGGCTTTAACAAGCCTGACAGCTGCAGGCACCACCAATTCGATCAAGGTCAACGCGCAGGCAGTTACGTTCCAGGTGACTGTGAGCAGCATTGGCACCAATGTGGTGGTGCGTTTTGAAGGCAGCTTGGACGACACCAACTTCTTCAATCTGGATCAAGACGAGCTGGATACGACAATCACCGCAAACGGCACCCGTGGTTTTGCGTTGAACGGCTGTCCTGTTGAATATGTGCGGTTGCGTCTCGTGAGTCTTACGGGTGGAACGCCTACTGTCGCTTGTGTTGTTGGTGCACTTTGATTTGAGATGACACAAACTCTACGTTCCAGCATCAAGGGTGCGCTGAATCGCAGCATCAAACCGGGTTTACTTTCACCTGCACAATTTCGCGGCAGTACGCTCGATCTAGATTTTGCTGGAGCGAAGTCATTAAAGAATCAAATTGGCAAGAAAGATGTCGTTAGTTTCACGCGTGCGAGCAGTGGAACGTATGTCGATGGTGACGGTCTGATTAAGACCTCGCCTGTGAATTTGTTGACTTACAGCGAGGAGTTGGACCATTCATCCTGGGGTGGTTTTAGAAAGTCAGTCACGGCTAATGTATTAGCTGCACCAGATGGAAC
>Ga0213859_10000393_pt1 | contig 19735 bp, 17 predicted proteins | sample PICome_2_FD_160133 | JGI IMG/M metagenome (GOLD analysis project Ga0213859, IMG submission 160133) | Coastal seawater microbial communities near Pivers Island, North Carolina, United States - PICO304 | ecosystem: Environmental > Aquatic > Marine > Coastal | place: USA: North Carolina...
TTATCAGTTTAGATGAGTAAGCTTCATCATTTTTATTAAGCGGTCCACCAATTATGTCAAGATTACGATCTTTAAATTTTGAATTTAAAAATCCATCGATTGCAATTTCAATGTTTTTAGATGATGAAATTCTTGAAAGTATTAAAAAATTGTGTAATTTATATTCTTCTTTTTTATTAGAAAAATTTACTAAATCTACTGCGTGTCCTATGACGGACACCTTTTTTGATTTAATAGGAAACGAAGTTGTAGAAGCCGTAACAATATTTTCAGAAATAAGAAAACTCAAAAAAAGTATTAATTTTTTAAAACCAAATTTTGGACCAGGGTGTGTAAACCAGAGCGTCGATTTAATTTTATTTTTCTTCAAATAGTAACTACTAACTAAAATTGATATTGGGGACATATGTGAAAAGCATCTGTCGTAAGTATTTTCTTTAGTTAATTCTCTAACTTTGTTGAATAGGTATACATATTTGTATATTTTATATTTATTTGGTTTAGCCCCATGTACTTTAATGTTTTCTTGAAACTTTAAATTAGAAACTTTTTTTAACGTAACTACATCTACATGATCATAATTTTTTGCTATAGTTTTTATCCAATCAATTGCAAAACCAAGAGAGGTGTCATTCTCATCTAAAGCAAGATTAAAATATAAAAGTTTTTTACTCATATAATGACTCAATTAACCTATTCCAGTTATCCCCAAAACTATCTGCTCCCGACATTTTAGTTGCCAATGAGTGTGCTTTATTTTGTAGTTCATTCTCGAAATTTTTATCATTAACAAATATTTTTAATTGTGATTTAAATTCAACTGAATTATTAAGTTGATAAATTAATGTACCTCCGTCACTGCCGAATGGCTCTTTAATTCCTTGAATGTCTGTCCCTAAACTTGGAGTTGCACATAATCCGCTCTCAATTAAAACTCTCGGCAACCCTTCATAATTACTAGCCATAATTAGCAATCTTGATGAGGACAGTAAGTATGAAATTTCATCTTGTGATTTCTTGCCCAAAAATTCAATATTTTTGATTTCATTTTGTTTTACAAAATCAATACATTTATTAAAGTAATCAGAATTTTGATTTTCTCCTATAATTAAAAGCTTTTCTTTAAAATTATTTTTTAAGGAGAAGTCATTGAAATTCTTAATTATAAAATCTACACCTTTGCGAGGAATGATATTTCCAATAAACAAAAAATTTTTTCTATTTAAGTTTTCTTTTTTAAAGATTGTGTAGTCAACCCAAGCAGGGAAGTAGTGGTAGTTTTTGTTGTATTTATCTGCTAATTTCTCTGTGTATGTTTTTTCTACACCACGTATAAAGTCACAATTTTTGTAAGTAAATTCTGAAATGCTTTTTGCGATTATTTTTATCAAGAATTTTAAGTTAAATTTTCTTTGATTTAACAACAAGTCTAAAAAATCACCATGGTGTTCAATAATAATTTTTATATTATTGTCATAGATTTTTTTATACATAACTGGGATAAATCCTGCAATGGGATCTTTTGCAGATACGATATCAATTTTGTTTTCAAAACAATATTTTCTAAAATTTCTAAAATTAAAAAAATAAAAATATAAATATTGTGAAATTATTAATTTTGGCTTTTTTAAATAAGATATTTGCACATTATTGTGTTTAATATTTTCTCTGTTATTCCCTAAAGTCATTACATGTGTATTGAAATGTTTATCTAGTTCAATAAACTTTAAATTATCTGAATTCGACAGTTTTTTACCATAATTGGTCGATCCGTAAAATAATAAATTTTTCATTTTGTCAATATTTCTAGATACTTTGGAAAATTTTTATTCTCATCAAAGGTAGAATGGAGTAAAATTTTTGCGTTTTTTTTCTTATCTTCTGTCAATTCTTTTTTATTGATTGTTTCCAAAATAATATTTTTTAAATTTTCAGTGTTAGGTTTTTTTCCTTTTTCTAAATTTAGAACATAACCATTTTTACCATCTTGCAATATTTCATTAGATCCACCAATAGGTGTTGATATTACTGATAAATCAAAGTTTATTGCCTCTAGCAGTACATGTGGAAGGCCTTCATAGCCAGAAGCTTGTATGTAAATATTTGAATTTTTATAATATTCAGTTAATTCTGAATATTTTTTTTGACCAGTAAAGATAACCTCTGACGATAAATTTAAATCGGAAACTAGTTTTTTTAATTCAGATTCTAAGGGACCACTTCCAACAATAAATAATTTAAATTTCATATCATATTGTTTGAGTAGATTTACAGACTTGATTATTGTATCAATATTTTTCCACGGAGCTAATCTGCCTACAGTTATAAGATTTACTGTTCCTTGATTAGTTTTTGAAATATTATCAGTTACTATCTTGGTACCGTTGTAAATAATTTTTAATTTATTTGGTTGGACACCCCAATTTTCAACAACTTTTGATAAATGTTTTGAGGGTGTTATTACGATATCAGCTTTAGTTGCAGTCCATCCACGAGAAAATTTTGCTATTTCAAGATGCAGATTATGAGAATTTTCTTGGAATTCATCAAAAGATTCGTTGATAAGTCCTTTATTTCTTCCTCTTTCCCAAGCCCAATCACCTACAATTTTTCTAACTAATTTTTTTCTCAAAAATAGATTTGCCACATAAGATTCCATAGGCAGGCCGTTAACAAAAAAACAATCTACATTTCTACCGTTTTTGATTATTGTAAAAATAGTTTGCATCCATCTGAGTAACAAATTTTGATTTCTTAATATTCTTTTAACCTTAAAATTTTCATCATCTGAAACTTTATTATCAGAGAGGCATATTACTGTTACATCATGTTTATTTTCAGTAAGCATCTTGGCTATTTTTGGCACAAAACTCGCTGGCCCTCCGATATCTGGAGGATAAATTCCAACAGTTATTAATATTTTCAAGAATTTAGTTTTTTGTAATCTATAATTTCTTTTATCATTTCAGGTATTGTCATTGTAGGAGAATAATCTGTAGCATCGACTATTTTTTTTATTGAAGGAGTTCTTCGCATAGGATCCTCAAATCTTTCTCCGTAAACTTCTTTGTGAGTTTTAAAAATAATTTCAGATTTTGAATCAGTTTCCTTAATTATCATTTCTGCAAGATTTTTAATCGAAATTTCTTCAGTTTGTCCAATATTAAAAATTTCTCCATAAAGTTGCTTTTCCGCGAGTAAATAAAAATAGTTAACAACATCTCCAACCCAAGTAAACGATCTTGTTTGAGTTCCATCTCCATGGATAATTAGTGGTTTGTTTTCTAAAGCTGCTTCTATGAATTTTGGAACTACCATACCAAATTTAGATAATTGATTATTTCCAATAATATTAAACAACCTAACAATTATAGGATTTAATTTGCCATCGTTAAATTCTGAAAGTGCTAAAAATTCATCAATCAGTTTTGAAGCAGCATATGACCATCTTAATTTTGTTGGTGGGCCAATTAAACTTTTCGATTCTTCTGTCCAAATTGGATCATCTGAAACTCCATAAACTTCAGAAGTTGAAGTCAAAAGTAATGGTATTCCATTTACTTTACATGATTCAATAATTTTATGTGTTCCTTCAATATTTGTTAATAATGCCTTACTAACATTTTCCATAATGTATTGAACACCTACACCAGCAGCCAAGTGAAAACAAAAATCATATCCTTCTATTAATGAATTTAGATTTTGACAATCTTCAACCCTACTTTCTACAAATTCAATTAAATTATTATCCTTAAATTCAGATATATTATCTATATTTCCTGTAGACAAATCATCAATCACCAAAATTTTTTCTATATCTTTTTCAATTAATTTTCTAATTAAATTGGATCCGATGAACCCTGCTCCACCCGTAATAACTACTTTTTTTAAATTATTTTTCATAATCATATTTAAATTTAATATCTTTTAACTTTTCTTGATTAGTTAAATACCAATTAACTGTATTCATTATTCCGTCTTTTATGTTTGTTGTAGGCTTCCAATTCAAAATATTATTTGATTTATTCAGATTTGGAAGAACAATGTCAACATCTTTATAAGCTCGTTTTTCAAATGATATATCTGCTTTTTTCCCAGTATTCATTTCAATAATATCAATAACTTCATTGAGTGACCATGTTTCGTTGGAACCAAAGTTAAAAGTACCAGAACCTTCGTATTCCATCAGCGCCATCAATCCATTAACTATGTCATCTACATATGTAAATGAACGCCTTTGATTACCATCACCATAAAGAATTAGTTTTTCGCCTTTACAAATCCAATGTATAAATCTAAGAATTGACATATCAGGTCTTCCATAAGGACCGTAAACTGTAAAAAATCTAGGAATTTGAATGTGAGTATTTGTATCTTCTAATATATTTTGAGCTAAAATTTCACCGAATGATTTTGTTGATGCATAAATTGATGGTGGATAAAGAAGCTCATCTTTATTTTCAACAGCTAATTGTTCACCTGTATCTCCATAAATTGATGAAGTTGACGCAATTATAAACTTAGGAATATTATTTTCTTTTACTTGTAATGATAAATTTATCGTACCAAGTGTATTATCCATTAAATACTTTTCTGGATCATTAAAACTTTGCCTTACTCCCGCACGAGCGCCTAAATGAATTAAGACATCACAATCGTGAAAAATAGATTCATTTTTATGTAAATCATTTTTGTCTGAAAAATTTAATTGTAAATATTTAAAATTTTCAAGATTGTTAAGGTTTTCTAACCTTAATTTTTTAAGGTTATTGTCATAAGCATTATTAAGGGAGTCTATTCCAATCACTTCTTCGATATGACTTAACGAATTAATTAAGTTATATCCAATAAAACCACAGGAACCGGTGACAATTATTTTTTTCACTATCAAATTTTAACCCTTTTAAACTTTATTATTTGGAATTTTTTATATGTGTAGATATTTCTTTTTAATTGAATATTTGATATAGCTTATACCTATTAATATTCAGTGTATGATTAAATTTTTGGGCCATGCAGGCTTTATGTATGAATCAAAAAATGAAATGATTTTAATGGATCCATGGATGTCAAAAGAGGGTGCATTTGATTCATCATGGTATCAATTTCCCTCTAACCATAAATTAGGCGATGAAATTAGAGAAACTATTTCTAAAACTGATAAAGAAGTATACATCTATATAAGCCATGAACATAAAGATCATTTTGATGTTCCTTTTTTAAAAACATTAGAATTGTCAAAAATAAACTTCATTACGCCTAAATTCAGGAGAGATCATGTTGCATCGGTCCTCAAAAAATTAAATCCGAAGTCGGTGAATACACCAATAGATTCGGAAATTGTAGAAATTGGTAATTTAGAAATAAGACTTTTTTTAGACGATCAAGAAATTGTGCGAGATTCCGCAATTGGATTAATAGATAAAGATAAAGACTTCACATTCTTGAATTTAAATGATTGTAAAGTTTACGATAGGGTAGATGAACTTTATGAAATTTTTGGAAAATTTAATGTATTCACTTGCCAGTTTTCTGGTGCAGTTTTTCATCCTGTATGTTATGACTATCCTGAAAAAAAGTATAATGAGATATCTGAATCTAAAGTTTATGGTAAATTCGCTTCTGTTAAAAACTTAATAAATAAATTTCAACCCGATCTTTACATACCTGCTGCTGGTCCACCTGTATTTTTAGATCCAAATTTAATACACATAAATTATCAAGAAATTAATATTTTCTCGTCCCCTTTCAAATTTAAAGACTACTTAAATGATAAGATGCCTGATTTAAAAGTTGAAATCCCTGTTCCTGGTAGTACATTTGAATACACTGACGATAATCTTGACATATCACATCCTGTAGACGATGTATCAGAAATGTTCAATAAAGATAATATTTCTCTTTATTCGGATGAATATGATTATATTTTTGACGAAAGAGAAAAAAGTAAAGTTAATTATGATCCTACAGAAACTCAGAGACGTCTTTTTGATGAACTTACCTCAAAACTTAGTAATTTTAACATAGACCAAAAAATGGATGCAGTAATGAAATTTTCTTTAGATGAAATTTCAGAAACTTCTATATATGTAAATTTTGACAGCAGGCAAATTGATATTTTAGAAAATAATAATGAATTAAATGTTACATATGAAATCAGCTGTTCTGTTGGTGACATCGGAAGACTTTTAGATGGGTATTTGAACTGGGAAGACTTCATGTTATCTTTTAGACATAAATTGAAAAGAACTCCTGATATTTATCAAGTTGCAATAAACGGATTTTTAACTATGGAAAAAGAAGATGTTCCAGAATTTGTGAGTAATTTGATGCGTCTTCAAAATCAAAGAGAAAGAATAACTGTTGAAGCTGGTGGAGTGCTTTATTCAATTGATAAATTTTGTCCTCATCAAGGAAGTGATTTAACAACACACCAAATAGAAGATGAAAGATTTCTTATATGTCCTAAACATAGATGGTCTTTTGATTTGGAGAATGATGGACAGGCTGTTGGTGTAGATGCAACAATCAATGCTGTTGATTTAGACGGCGATGGTTCTTAATTAAATTGTCATACTCTTCAGATAGTCACTTAGTAGTAATCCCAACATATAACGAAATTGACAACATAGAAGAATTTATAACTCAAATATCCAATTTCGATGTTTCAGTCTTAATAGTTGATGATAATTCTCCTGATGGTACAGGAAAGGTCGTTGAGGATATAGCAAAAATAAACAAGAAAATTAATTTAATGAAAAGAAATGAAAAGCTTGGTCTTGGGTCTGCTTATAGAGATGGTTTCAAATGGGGTCTTGATAAAGGATACAGCTATTTCTTGGAAATGGATGCAGATTTCTCACATAGATTCGAAGATTTAGTAAAAATATTGGAAGCGTCATCTTCTGCTGATATGATAATTGGAAGTAGATACATTGAAGAAGGTGGGAGTATTGGTTGGGATACAAGAAGAAAAATGCTTTCAAGTTTTGCAAATAAATTATCAAAATTTTTATTAAAGACAAAAATAAATGATATGACAAGCGGCTTTAGGTGTTATTCGAATAAAGCTTTATTCGAAATAAGCTATGCAACTACTAAATCTGATGGATATGCATTTCAAGTAGAGATGTCAGCAAGAGCTGTACAAAAACAACTATCAATAAAAGAAGTGCCTATAATCTTTAACGAAAGAAGATTAGGTAATTCTAAGATGTCTAAAAAAATTGTTTATGAAGCTTTTTTATATCTTGTTAAAAATGGAATGAAACGATGGTTGAAAATAAAGATATTGTAATTAGATTACAAATATTATGTGTATTTTTAATACCATTAACCCCTCATCTAACTATCACTAACAATTTACAATTTGATGACATCCCTGTTGCTCTGTTTTTATTACTTTTTGCTATAAATCTTTATAACAATAAAATTAAAATTTTTAAAATTAGAGAATTTTTACCTTTATTAATGTTTATTTTTTATATAACTTTTCAAAATTATTTACTAAATGGAAAATTAATTTTTAGTGAAAACTTAAGATTCATATTCTATTTAGGTTTAATGATCACGATAATCAGTATCGAAAATTTAAACTTTCTCAAAAATTTTTATCTCTATCTAACAATATTTTTATCAATATTTTCTATTTCCTTTTATTTTTTTGAAATAGAACTCGGAATTGATTCATACGACTATTGGAGTATTGGATTTAATAAGAATGACTGGTTATTTACTCCAGGCAGAATGAATGGCTTTCAAGCAGGAGGACCCAATGCTTTCGGTGGATTAATTGCTTGCTTGACAATCTATTCAGTGAGCAGTCTTGAAAATATTAAAAAATATCTTCTTATTTTCATTGGAATTTTAGGTTGCTTCTTTACTTACAGTAGGGCCTCAATCCTTGTGCTCCTAATGAGTCTCTTGTTTGTTTTAATATTTAATAAAGATTTTATTGGTTTGTTTGTATTTGTAATATCTTTATCAATAACTTTAAATTTTGGTTTAATTGATAGATTTACATCTGAAAATGAAACTGAAGGAATTCGAGACAGAATTGAAATGCAAGACGCTAGTATTTCAGATATTTTAAATAAGAGCATTTCTGAAAATTTAATTGGATATGGACAGGGTAATTTTGGAATTGTTAGGGATGAACTAAGGTCAATAGATAATTTTTCTGACGATGTAAGACCCACAGGTCCTCATAATTCATTTTTGTTTTTGATATTAAATTACGGCTTTATTGGATTACTTTTGTTTTTAAATATATTTATAAAACCATTGAAAATATTTTTTAGTAAATTTTCAAAAAATTTGATAGATTCAAAATATTTATTTTTAGGCTGTTTTGTGGCACTGTCTTTTACAGGAGATTTTATACAAAACCACTCAATATCAGTTCTATTCTTTTTGTTATTATTTGAATCATTAAGAAGAGAAGAAAATGCAAAATAAAATTAAAATTTTGCATGTTGTTCCTACTTTAAAAAGGGATGGTGCGGAAGTTCAACTTTCTAAAATATTTAAACAATTTAAACATGTAGACGTAGAACTATTTACTTTTGATATGTATGAAAAAGGAGACTCAATAATAGGCAATCTCGGAAATACTAAAATTACTTCAGCAAGAAGTTTTTTTAGCATCTTTTATTTACACAAGTTTATCAAAAAAAATGATTTTAAATTAGTTCATTCTCATTTACCAAAGTCAGACATAGTCGTGGGAATTATAAATAAATTTAATAGAAGGTTTTCGCATATTGTTTCAGTTCATGCTCAGTATGGGACGAGAAAAGGCGAAAACAAGCTTAAATATAATTTAACAAATTTTCTATGGAAATATATTTTGAATAGTTCTGAAGGTGTAATTGCAATTTCAGACAAAATTAAATCTTGGCTGATTTTAAACAAAGGTATTCATAAGGAAAATATTGAAGTAATCCACTATGGTGTAGAAATTAAAAACAGAAATAAAAAAAATATGATGAATAATTCTATTGGAATGGCTGCAAGAATGCTTCCCTGGAAAGGTTGGGATAAAGTTATTCAAACAGCACATTTTTTAAAGAAAGAAGGAGTTGAATTCAATTTAAAACTTGCAGGTTCAGACGATGAAGGGTACTTAAAAAATATAGAAAATTTAATTAAAAAATACGATCTTGAAGATAATGTAGAAATATATGATCACTTTTCAAATATTGATAAATTTTTTGAAAAGATAGATTTATTCTTATTTTTATCAGAGTCAGAAGGTTTTGGTTTAGTAGTTTTAGAAGCAATTGAAAACAATGTAGCTGTTGTTTGTTCGAACATAAGCCCTCTAAATGAATTTGTAGCCAATGTATCTCATTGTCTGGTTGATAGAGACAATCCTAAAGTAATAGCAAGTCTTTTGGAAAAGTATTTTAAAGATAATCAAAAAGAATTAAAAATCATTAAGAAATTACAAAAAGAAAAAATTGTCAAAAATTTCTCAATAGATAAAACTGCAAAAAAAATTGAAAAATTTTATATAAATGCAATTAATGTTTAGTTTGCATTTAATATTGGATAGTGAATGTTTTGGTTGTAGGTGGAGCCGGTTATGTGGGCGGTGGAATAGTTGACAAACTTAAAGAGAACCACAATGTTACAGTTTTCGACTCACTTATTTATGAGGAATCTTATCGAAAAGACGTAAATTTTGTATATGGTGACATCAGAGATAAAGATAAATTATTATCTGTTTTAAATAAAAATGATGCTGTTATATGGTTGGCTGCTCTAGTTGGAGACGGCGCTTGTTCAATCAATCCTGAATTAACATTTGAGATTAACTCAGAATCAGTTAAATTCTTGGCAGAAAATTTTAAAAAAAGAATAGTTTTTTTGTCAACATGCTCAGTTTATGGTGCTCAAGATGGAATGCTTAATGAAACATCTTCTATTAACCCATTATCTGAGTATGCATCCTCAAAAGTGCAAGCAGAGGAGTATTTGCAGAATTCAGACGCAATAATATTTAGACTAGGAACACTATTTGGAATTAGTGATGAGTTTTCTAGAATCAGACTAGATTTGGTTGTAAATATTTTAGTCACTAAGGCGCTCACAGAGGGAAAGCTAACTGTATTTGGAGGCGAGCAATGGAGACCTCTTCTACATGTTAACGATGTTGCTAATGCTATAAATCATACATTAGAAGATGGAGTCACAGGAATCTTTAATTTACACTATAAAAATTTTAAAATTATAGATATTGCTAATGAAATTATTCAGAAAGTTCCTTCTGCGATAATTGAAACAACACCTATGAAATTTCAAGATGCAAGAAATTATCAAGTATCCAGTGAAAAGCTTTTTAATAGTACAGGATTTAAAGCTGAAGTAGATCTTAAATCTGGCATTAAAGAAGTATTTGATTTAATTTCAAACAATCGAATTAAAGATGTAAATCACATACGTTACTCAAACCAAAATTATTTAAAAAAATATGGTATTGAATAGTGAACGATATATCTGAACCAATCCTAATTAGCAAAGGCGAAGCCAAAGACAAAAGAGGTTCAGTAGAGTTTTACAACAATCTTGATTTTGAAAAATTTAAAAGATTTTATATAGTTACAAATCCAAAAAACGGAACGGTAAGAGCTTGGCATGGTCATAAATTAGAATCCAAACTTGTAAAAGTTTTTAAAGGCAAGTTTTTGGTATGTACAGTAAAAATGGACGACTGGATTACACCAAATAAAAATAATACAGTCCTAAAAACTGAAATGAATGAACATTCAGGTGTATTATTTATACCTCCAGGATTTGCAAACGGTGCAATTAATTTAGAACCTAACAGCAAAGTTATGTATTTTTCATCTCTAAACCTTGAAGAGTCGAAAGAAGATGATTATAGGTTTGATTCTAAATATTGGAATCCATGGGATGAATATTCACCGGAAATTTATGAATAACAACAAAGTACTAGTTCTAGGTGCAGATGGAATGCTGGGAAAAATGTTGTCTCTTTATCTAGATTCAAATAAAGAATTAGAAATAACTGTAACATCGCGCAAATCAACAAGCTTTATTGAAAAAAATTTCAACGGTAGTTACTTAAAATATGATGCATTATCAAATGATGTTGATGATTTAATTAGTAAAAAAGATAAGTTTGGATATATTATAAATTGCATTGGAATAATAAAGCCAAAAATTAATGAAAAAGATGCTGAATCAGTTAAAAATACAATTCAAGTGAATTCATTTTTGCCTATTATTTTACAGCGAATTTCAGAAGAAAAAGATATTCACTATATTCAGATTGGCACAGATTGTGTATTCACAGGAGATACGGGGAGTTACTATGAGGATTCTTTTATGGATGCAAAAGATTTATATGGTAAATCAAAAATCATCGGTGAAATTGAGAGTAAAAATAAACATATTGTGAGATCAAGCATAATTGGACCTGAAGAGGGTAATGGATTTTCACTTATGAATTGGTTTTTAAAAAATGATGAAAAAGAAGTTTCTGGTTATCAAAATCACATGTGGAATGGCGTAACAACGCTTAATTTTGCAAAGGTTGTTGAAGGAATGATTAAAAATCATAACTTTTCATTTAAAACACAACATCTAATTCCAAAAAATACTATTTCAAAAGGGCAATTATTAGAAGAATTCAAAAAAAACTTTAATAAAGATATCAATATTAATCATATAAACTCAGACACGCTTATAGATAGAACATTAAAGACAAAAAAAATAGAAAAAAATGAAGAACTATGGAAGATGGCTGGATATGATAACACTCCCTCAATTGAAGAAAATATAGAAGAACTAGCAAATTCTGAAATTGTTAATAGGATAATGAATTAGAATGAAAGACATAGCAATTGTATTAGGCATTAGACCTGATGTAATTAGAGCAAGCAAAATTTTAAAATTATTAAATAATCAAAACCAAATTGAATTTGATTTTATTTGGTCAGGTCAACATTATTCTGAAAATATGAAAGATATATTCTTTAATCAACTTGATGTACCAAAGCCTAATTTTGAATTTAGTGTAAATAAATCTAACGATTCAACAATAGTCTCTTCAACAATTGAAAATTTATTTAACCATTTTGAAAATCATAGTTATAAAGCAGCAGTATTTCTAGGAGACACAAATACAGTTATGGGGTCAATTGCAGCAGCACAGCACAATATTCCTGTGGTACATATAGAAGGCTGTATGAGATCTTATGATTGGAGAATGCCTGAAGAGAAGTACAGAACTATTATTGATCATTTATCAGATAGAATATATGCCTATTTAGAAAGTTACAAATTACAGGGTTTAAATGAGGGCATTAGTGAAAATGTTATAAAAGTAACTGGCAATCCAATTGTAGATATAATAAATGAAAATTTACAACTTTTTGAATCTAGTGCACAATATTTGGATGATAAAGTACTTGATTTATCGAATGATAATTTTGTTCTTGTTACATGTCATAGAAGAGAGAATATATTAAATAAAGATAGTTTTAAAAATATTATTTCGTTGTTAAATTCCATAGACGATAGAAACATTATTTTCCCAATGGGTTACAAAACTCAAGAAATACTAAACAATTCTGATATGTCTCTTAATGATAATATAGAAATAATTGATCCAATTGGATACCTTGAATTCATGCACTTATTAATAAAATCAGATTTTGTTGCTACAGATTCTGGGACAGTAGTTGAAGAAGCTTGCATATTAAATGTTCCATCTGTTCAAATGAGATATTCTACTGAAAGACCGGAAGTTTACGATGTAAAAGCATCTATTAAATTTGATCCAACGGTTAACCATGCAAATATTATTGAAACTATTGATAAGGTCAGCAAGTTAAAAAAAGGTTGGAAAAATCCATTTGGTGAAGGAAATTCCTCTGAGATTATCGTTAATGATTTAATTGAATTAAGCAATTCAGATAGTTTTAGAAGACACATGCCTTCCGATTATCCTTTTGATACAAGTAGGTCATTTAAGGAATGAATCGAGTATTATTCCATTCTTTGACAATTCCTCCAGACCAAGTCTCAACAGGCAAATTAGTTGCAGACATTGCATCAAAGTTTAAAGAAAAAAACTTAAATATTGAAATTTTGGCTTCTACACCTCAATATCGATTTGATTCTAAAAAGTTTTCTGATGAAGGTCTTTTTGAGATTGGAAAAAATAAATATGTTTCAAATTATAAAGATGTAAAAATCACTCATTTGTCTTCATCTAAGAGATCTTTCAGTAGAGTAAAAAGATTTAGTCAATGGATAAACTATCATTTCAAATCAATTATTTACTTAACAAGGAATAGAAAAAATTTTGATACTATTTTTATATTTAGCTATCCGCCGACTATGAATTTGATTGCTATATTTACCAAAAAACTACTTAAGAAAAAAACAATTTATTCAATTTGGGAGCTCTATCCAGAAATTGCACAAAAATTAAACGAGCTAAACTCAAACTTTTTACTCAATTCATTTAAAAAAGTAGACAATCTTTGTTTGCGTGCAATAGACGAAGTAGTAGTTAATTCAGATGAAATGAAGCAGTATCTTATTGATGTTCGAAAAATTGATTCCAAAAAAATAAGTGTTGTTTATCATTTTGCAAATGAAAAAGAGTCTCCAAAAAGTTCAAAAATTACTCAAGAAATAATGTATGCAGGTAATCTAGGCACACCTCAAAATGTTGAATCTTTTTTAGATTTATTTTCTAAATCAAAAAAACAATATAAATTAACCATTTATGGTAGTGGAAGCCAATTTGAATCAATTGCTAGTAGAGAGTCTGTAAATGTAACTGTTAATTCTTTTGTTTCAAGGGATGAATTACTACAAAAAACTAGTCATATACCGTTTGCTTTAGTTTCGTTATCTCCAAAAATAACTGTAGAAGGTTTCCCAGGTAAAACGTTCGACTATCTTAAAATGAACAAAATTTTAATTGGATTTTCTAATCCCAAATCTAGTCTTGCAAAATTTATAGAGAAATATAAATTAGGTATCAATATTTCACCAAATGAAGACAATTTAGATTCAAAACTGCAGACATTAGAAGATAAAAACTATATTGAACAAATTTATGAAAACATAAGTGAAATAAATAATAAATTTGCAAATGTTGATGCAATTGCTGATCAGTATATCAAACTAATTTAATTTGCACCTTTTCGTCTTATTACTGAGGCAATAGTTTTGAAAATTATAATTAAATCATTTGATAATTTATTAGAGTCAATATATTTCAAGTCCCAGTAAAGTCGTTCCTGAAGACTTAGATCTAACCTACCTTGAACCTGTGCTAACCCAGTAATGCCAGGCAAAACAGAGTTTCTTTTTTCGTTATATTTACCATATAATGCTGATTCATAATCCACCAAAGGCCGAGGACCCACTAAGGACATATCTCCAATTATGACATTTAGTACATTAGGAAGCTCATCTAGTGATGTCTTTCTTAAAAAATGACCAACGCCTGTAATTCGATCATCATTCTCAATCCTAATTGGTTCAAGTGGAGAATTATTGGGTTCTATTGACTTACCTTTAGCTAAATCAAGATAATGTGATTTATGAAAATCTTCTTCTGCAGTTGTTTCCATTGTTCTAAATTTGTAGAGTTTAAATAATTGATTGTTTTTCCCAACTCTGTTTTGTGCAAAAAAAATAGGTCTTCCTTGTTTTGCTAGTAATGTTAAAGAAATTAATATTACAAAAGTCAATATAATTGGGCTAAAAATTAGCACTATTGCTACATCAATTAATCTTTTCAACATCATTTCTATCATAAACTATATAAATTAATCTTAATCAATTAAATAAATTCAACATTAAAGTTAAATTGATGTGTGGAATAGCTGGAATTTTAAACTTTGACCAGTCAAAGATTAATCCAGAATTAGCAAATGGAATAAAAAAATCATTAGAACATAGAGGTCCTGACTTTTCTAAGGTAGATTATATTAACGAAAATGTTGCTTTAATTCACACTCGCTTATCAATTATTGATCTCGATCAGCGTTCAAATCAACCAATGTATTCAAAAGACGATAGATTTTCAATAGTATTCAATGGTGAAATTTACAACTTCAGAGAAATTCGTAAAACACTTGAAGATAAAGGTGTACGTTTTTTTACAGATGGAGACACAGAAGTTTTACTTGAGGGATTTGTCCATTATGGAAGCAAAATCCTTGATTTATTAAGAGGCCAATTTGCCTTTGCAATTTATGACTCTCTTGAAGGGTCATTTTTTTTAGCTAGAGATAGAGTAGGTATAAAACCTCTGTATTTCTCACTTTTTGATGAAGTGTTTATATTTAGTTCTGAATTAAAAGCTATTGAAAAATCTGGAATAATTTCATTTAGTGCTGATTATGATTCATATATTTCATACTTAAGGCACTTATCAGTACCAAGCAGTAATACAGGTAATAAAAATATTTCAAAATTAGAACCAGGTCAATATTTGGTTCTCAATAAAGATAAAAGTATTTCAAAAAATAAATATTGGGATCCATTTTCTTTTGAAGTTGATCATTCAATTACTGAAAATGAAGCAATATTAAAAGTTGAAGAATTATTATTTGAATCTGTCAAGTACAGAAAAGTAAGTGATGTTGAGGTTGGCTTATTTTTATCTGGTGGTTTAGATTCCTCCTTAATCGGTAAGATTATGAGCAAAGATACAAATTCAGATGTTAAGAGCTTCAATATTGATTATCAAGAACATTTTCAAGGATATGAAGGAGAAGTAGATGAGGCAAGGTTTGCTGCTTCTCATATAGGTGTAAATCTAATTGAAGGCAAAATACAATATTCAGATTTTAAAAAGATTATTGATAATTACTCTTTCTATCAAGATGATTTAGTTGGTGATGAAGTTGGCATTCCATTATATTTTTTAGGTAAATCGGCAAAAGATAATGGAATCAAGGTTGTGCAGGTAGGGGAAGGGGCAGATGAGTTATTTTATGGATATGAACACTGGATCAGATTTATGAAGCTAAATAATTTCTTAAGTCCAATAACAAAATCTCGATCAAGTAATTTTAACTTTAAAAGTCATAGAGGAGACATGCTTTCAAATATACTATTAAATCGAACTTCTTTTGCAGGAGGTGCGTTAGGATTTAATCTACCAGAGATAAACAATCTTTTAGTTGAAGGAATTACTCAAGAGTATGAATTAATTTATTTTGTTGATAATAAGTGGGATGATTATTTTTCAAATAAAAACTCATATTTATCAAAATGGATGACTCTTATAGATTTACAAATTAGGTTACCTGAATTACTTTTGATGAGAATGGATAAGCTGGTAATGCAATCTTCTATTGAGGCTAGAGTGCCATTTCTTGACCACAAATTGATAGAATTTGTTCTTTCTGTTCCTGAAAGTATTATTTTTGATGAAAATAAAACGAAGCCTTTGCTTAAAAAGGTTGCATCAAAGCATATTTCCGAGCAAATATTTAACAGAAAGAAACAAGGATTTAGAGCACCAGTAGGTGAATGGATCAAGAAAGATGAAAATTATTTTTATGAAGCAATCCAAGAATTCAATTCAACTACTGGCTTATTTGATCAAAAATATTTAAATAAAGTTATTTCAGGTCAAGATTTCCAAAAAAAATGGTATTTGGCTAATTTAGCAAAATGGCATATGAGTAGGAGTTCAAGTTGATAAAAAATTGGAAAAAAAATACTTTTTATATATCTATTATGCAATTAACCCTTCTTATTGTTAATTTTTTCTTAATAACGATTATTAGTCGAGAATATGGTGCAGAAATTTATGGTGAGTATGCTTCCTCAAAAAGCCTTTCAGTATTATTAGGTACAGCAATTGTCATGTCTCTGGCTTTAGTTGTAACTAAGGCTTTGGCTAAAAACAGTGAAGATTCAAAACTTTTGTTTGTTAATTCTTATTACATAATTATTAGAAATTTTTTCATTACATTATTAATACTTTTTCCTGTTACTTTACTGTTTCAAAGAGATTTTTCTATGACAGCATTGTTCTTAATGGGGTTTGTATTTAATGAATTAATCCATGTAGCGCTTGCTTTTTTTCAGTCTAGAGGAGATTTCGTAACTAGTTCAAAACAAATATTTATTAGAACAGTACTTTACGGAATCGGTGCATGGATAATAGTGCTTCAAGGCTTTTCGATTATCTTTTTGATAGCTTTTCAGGTGTTTATGTTAGTTTTATTTTTTGTTATTGCTCATGTTTCGATACCTAAAAACGAAAAAATATTCAAAACTACATCTACTCCAAATGTTAAAACCAATTTACAAAAATCTGGTAAGAAGATGGTTCTAACAACATTTTCAAGTGCATTAATTTCTGAATTAGACATAGTGCTTTTGGGCTTATTTTATTCTGGATCCGTTCTAGGAGTATTAGCTTGGTCTAGAAGAATTTTAGAAATTATTTTTCAACTTTTGGCTGCTAGTTTAGATATTCTGTTTCCAGAGCTTTCAAAAGCTAACGAAAAAAGTGAGATAAACTCTATCAGATCGAAGTTAATAAAAGTATTTTTAGCTTCTTTTCTGATTCCAATTATTTATTTCATATTTAAAGATTTTGGCAATACCATTTTTATTACTTTATTAGGGGAGGAGTTTGATATGATATCAGAATATACATATCAAATATTGTTTTGTATTCCATTAATGGTTTGGTCAAGGATAAATATTATTTTTTCAAGAGCACTTAATTTTGAAATTAATTTAACAAAAACCATTATTTTTGGAGCGGCGTTGTCATATGTTACATATTTCGTAATGCATACTATTGGAGAGAATCCTGCAGTTTTATCAATAATTATTTCACAAGTACTTATTGCTGGACTAACGACTTACAGTTTTAGAAGGTCATATGGGTAAATTAAAAACATTACTCAGAAGATTAAAATATAACACGAAATACTTGATAAAAGCTAATAATGAGATCCCATTAAATTTTAGAATATTTGAAAGAAGAAATACTAACTTTCAAAAATTTCTTATAAGAGAATGCTTAGGCTCTACAAATTTGGATATGAAGATTGATTTGAATAAAAAAATTCAAATATTCGGAAAATTTACAGATAAATATGAAATTTCAAATGATATTTTTTCAAATTATGATTTTTCCAACAAAAAATTAAAACCAGCTTTTTTTAATATTGCAGATGTAAAAGTACCTTATGAAGCTTCAAGATTACAATATTTACAAAAAGCAAAATCAGGAAAAATTGACGTTAATAAATTCTCTTCAATTTATTGGAACAGTCCTATGGATGTTGCTATTAGAAATATAAATTTAATATTTCATTTATTCAATATAGAATCTGAAATTAAAATTGCAGAAATTTTAGGAAATAATAAAGATTTAATATCGTCATATATAAGTCAACACTACGAATTCACAATAAATAACTTAGAAAACAAAGGGAATGTAGTTGGAAATCATTATTTAATTGAACTCACTTCAATTTTATTGACTATTGCTACGTTTACTTTTGAAAATGATGAGGAAGAATGGAAATATTATCAAAATGAATTGTTATCAGAGTTGAATAAACAATTTTATAAAGATGGAACTAATTTTGAAGGTTCTTCACATTATTCTGCTTTTGTAACTGAAGCACTTATCATTTGCAGGCTTGTGATAGAAGAGATAGATAAAAATTCAGTAATTATTCAACAGATAGATAAAATTATCAAATCAAACTATGTCCTTTTATCAAAATTAATGATTAAAGGTGAGTTGTCTCAAATAGGAGATAATGATTCTGGGAGGCTGTTTTATTCTGCTTTTGATGAAGATGCACCACTCAAAATGAATTGGTTGTTAGAAATAATTAGAAACTTGTTTCAAAAATCAGAATTCAATCAAGAGGAAAAAAAATTTACGTACGAAATAAAATCTACAATTCCTTCTTTTGATAACTTTCAAAAGGCTAATCATAAAAAAATTAAAGTATTTACAAAAGATTATCAAAGTTACTGCTTTAAAGATTTTGGTATATACATTTGGAGAAATGATGATGAGTATTTCAGCATTAGGTGTGGGCCTATTGGACAAAATGGAATTGGTGGTCATTCCCACTATGACCAACTTTCAATCGAATGTTTTACTGATAATTCTTGGATATCAAGAGATCCTGGCACAGGTACATATACTGATGATATTACAACAAGAAATAAATTTAGATCACTTGATTACCACTGGGGACCAAAAGCAAAAATTCAATTTCCTAAAGAAGATGAATTCGATTGCTTCAAGTTAAATTACATGGGTGATGGAGAAGTATTGCAATTTGATAAATATAATTTTTTGGGTTTTGCAGAATTTCATGGAAAAAGAATTTATCGAAAAATAGAATTTAATGATGGCGAAGTAAGTATTGAAGATTTTTCAAATAACGCTGATATACAGGCATATACTTCATGGGGTGAAGAAAATAAAGGAGTTAAAGTTAAGTTTTCTAATGGGTACAAGAGGATAAGTTGAAAGTACAATATTCAAAACTTTTACTTTTTTCAATAACATTGTTTTTAGTCTTTGAAGGGCTTGATGCTTATTCTATAAACAATATTCCAATTTATTGGTTGGGTGTAGCTTTCTTGATTTCTGTCTTTGTTGGTATACAATTTTTAGGCTTTAAAGTTTCTAGCTTTAATTTTGTATCAATAAGAAATTGGGTTTTTTATGGAGTTTTTA
>Ga0213859_10000395_pt1 | contig 19673 bp, 26 predicted proteins | sample PICome_2_FD_160133 | JGI IMG/M metagenome (GOLD analysis project Ga0213859, IMG submission 160133) | Coastal seawater microbial communities near Pivers Island, North Carolina, United States - PICO304 | ecosystem: Environmental > Aquatic > Marine > Coastal | place: USA: North Carolina...
GAAGAAGGCAAAAAGCATATGCGCCGTTACACAATGCTGGCAATGGGCGACTTGCCACAGTTTGAAGCAGACTTGTTTGCGGCCTACAGCAGTGACGAAATGCCTATTGGACGTATTGGTATCTTGGCATACTTGCCAGCATTTATTGATCGTCAAGTAAAAGACAAAGTCTACAAACAACGTGTAAAAACAGAGTTTGCAGACAGCAAACATCTTGTAGGGGACAAGATTGAACCCAGTGAGGTAGAAATCCTTAAAGTTATTCCGTTGAATACTGATTGGATTTCAGAACCAGCATATATGCACTTTGGTGCTATTGGTAAAGACTTGGTGTGCTTTACACAGAAACAAATGTATGCTGTTGGGGATACGTATGACATTGTCGCACGTATCAAAAGGGAGGATCTCGAGCGTGACACACAAACACCAATGACACGCTTAAACTACGTTAAACTCAAAAAACAGGAGATCTAATATGAGTAGAGTAACTAAAAAATTCTTAATTAAACTTGCCCCAATTGCTATTGGAGTTGTATACACATGGATTGCATTGGAACTTGGTGGTTTTGTATCTGAAAGATACGGAGATCCGTTGTATGGATTGTTCACTATAGGATTCATGGTTATAGGCCCTATGGTAATTTATATGCTACGTGAAACTTGGTTACAAGCCAAGCGTGAAGTAGAGTATGAAAACGAACTTATGATCAACACTTTAAAGGATTCATAATGTTTTTTTACTACAACGTTTGGTTAGTTGATAGTAATGGTAACCGTATCAAGCATATTGATATGGTTGCCGCACTAAACGAAAGCAGTGCAATTGACAAAGTATTTAATCTGTATGGCTCATCGAGTAAATACAGTGGATGGGGTAGAGATAACTTTAAGGCGGAAAAATGTTAGAACAAATATTATACAATGAAATGACGTACTGGCTGTTGGGCACAGCAGTAATTTTTACTTTTGTAGGACGTTACACTGCATACAAAGATCATTTGCAGGATATAGTAGCGTCAACAATTGACAGTTTAATTGAAGATGGATATATCAAAACCAAAGGCGAAGGTGAGGATATGGAAATCTTAAAACATTGGGAACACAACAATGAGTCATGATTACTTGGGTTTTGCGAACACACTGGATGAAGATGATTACGGTTTTATTTTGGATCAAGAAGGCAATCTAAAAGGTATTTGGGTACCACAAGGTCATGAAGATGAAGACGTCCCAGAACCTATTGTTCAATTACTAAAAGAAAAATGGGGTATTGATGTAAATGACGAAGCAAATTACGGATACTTGCATTGACACCTGTAGAAATTTTTGAATACAAACAACGTTGGAAGCCAGGCTATAGTGTTAGATTACACAGTGACGTTGTTGACCGTGGCAAAACATTTGCCAAACGTAATTGTCAAAAACATCAATGGAGTATGACTTCTTGGACCGATGTATATGAGCATACCTTTCATTTTGAATATGAAGAAAGTGCTAGAAAATTTAAAATTGCAATGGGAGAATTTGCAGATCAATGACAGAAGAAACATTAACAAAAACAGAAGCAGTGGGTAGACTTATCTCATTAGCTAAAGAAGTACAAGTTCGAGATCAAATTGATTGGTCGCAACTTACGGTTACCGAAGAAGAGGTTTACGAAATGATGGGTAATAGTGTTGTCGACCAAATGTTCAGTTTACCACAAGAACATCGAGAAGGTGTAGCAATGGCAACACTTGTAAAATTACTAGTTGAAAATTTTGTATTAAACTCAAAACTAAATGAAGAAAGGTTAAAGAATGCCCCTAGTTCCGATCGTAGTTGAATCAGAAGCCAAAGGCGAACGTAGTTACGACATTTACAGTAGACTACTAAAAGATCGTATTATCATGCTCAACAGTGTAGTTGAAGATAATATGGCTAATTTGATTGTAGCACAAATGCTTTTCCTAGAAGCGGAAAATCCTGACAAAGATATTAACTTGTATATTAATTCACCAGGTGGCAGTGTAACATCAGGACTTGCTATCTATGATACAATGCAGTTTATTAAACCAGATGTTAAAACTATTGTAATGGGTCAAGCAGCAAGCATGGGTAGTTTCCTAGCACAAGCAGGTGCAGCAGGCAAACGATATGTGTTGCCAGAAAGTCGTACAATGATACACCGAGTTAGTTCGGGTACAAGAGGTACAAGCGGCAGCGTTCATGTGCAAGAATTACAGATGGAAGATGCTATTAGATCTTTTGAAGAAGGCAAGCGTCTTAACGAGCGTCTAACAGAATTATATGTTAAGCATAACACAGCAAACAAGACCTATGAGGAACTGTTTGACACAATGAAGTATGACACATTCTTGAGCGCAGAACAGGCGGTAGAAAATGGATTCGCAGACAAAGTCATCGAAAGTCGCTGATACAGTAGCAGCACTTAAAGGTATTCCTACAAAGGAAGAACTGGTAGAAATACTAGGTAAAGAAATTGTTGATGTAACATTTGAAAAATTAAGCGGCGATGAACGTAAAATGAAATGTACGCTTATTCCTAGTATGCTGCCACCTGCACAACGTGATGATAAGTTAAGCCAAACAAAAATACGAAATCTAGAAGAAAAAACATTGGTTGTATGGGCTATTGACATCGAACCAAGTGCATGGCGTAGTTTTAGATATGATCGAGTAAAAAAGGTTGAAATTGATAAGTACTACGGTAACGGAACTGAAGATGGAGCCAATTATTGATTTATCCTGTTAAATTAGATTATGACTTTGATATTTTTTTAAATGCTGATTACCAAATTCACAGTGGTAGTTGTATTACACACCAAGTAAACGAACTGCAAGACGTGCATGAAAGTTATGGAGGTTTTCCGGACAGTTACGATATAGGTAATACAATGATAAGACAATTGTGGTGGGATGAAACACAGGTAGATTTTGAAGCTATTGGCAAACAGTTGAACATGGAAGTTGTAACAGTTAGCAGTATATTACAGCCACCAGGACATATTATTCCTATCCACAGAGACACGTTCTATCAAATCAAACAACGTTTTCCAGATGATGATAGACAAAAAGTACGTGCCAATATGTTTTTAGAAGATTGGCAAGTTGGACATATGCTGCAATATCAACTGCACGGTGGCTGGGCAAGTCACACACACTGGGAAGCAGGTCAAGGCTTTATTTGGGATAGTGGTCCGTTACATTTAAGTGCCAATGCGGGTATGAAAAACAAATATACACTACAAATCTCTGGTTTTTACAATAAAGAGGTTGACAAAAGATATTTAGACTTTATAGTATAAATATAGGCACACACGGAGGCTACTATGAAAAAACTATTAATCACAACTGCTGTTCTTTTTGCAACTGCAACTAGTGCATTCGCTACTGAATATGCACGTATTACTAAAATTGAACCACGTTATACAACAGGTTACCAAGATACTCCTACAACTCAATGCCAAGATGTTGAAGTTCCAATTTATGGAAATGTACAAGGTGGCGGCAATGCTGTAGAAGGTGCTATTGGAGGTGCTATTGTAGGTGCTATTATTGGCGAAGCAATCGGCGGAAAAAACGAGCGTAATGCTGGTGCTATCTTTGGCGCTATTGTAGGCGGTGACAAAGCAGCAAACGGATCCAGTAGACAAATCATTGGATATGAAATTCAACGACAGTGTTCAGAAGTAATGACTCGTACTCAAGTTAATAGAATTAGAGATTATCTTATTACATTTGAATGGAATGGAGTTTACGGTAGTCAGTATACTTACAACAATTACAGTGTGGGGCAACGTATTCCGGTTACAGTGAGCATTAGAGCAAAATAATGTCAAATAATTCATTATATGAAATTACCCAACTATTGTACGATGTTCTTGATAGAGTTACTCGATTAGAAAATGAATTGCTGGGAAAAAAAGAGGCAGATCTAGATGGAGGTGTGCCTTTTACTATTATTGAGAGTGATGAAGCGGAAAAGGTAATCGAGTTCCCAACACGGGACTAATACATTGTCTCGTTCCGTTGTCTAATCCAAACAACACACAATCACTTACTTCTAAATCGTGTTCTTTGCAAAGATCCACTTGCTTCAATCTATATTTCTCAACAATATAATCACTGCTAAATTCTGCCATTAATTTCATGTGTAAATCTAGACTAGGATGATTAATATAAAGATGTTTGTTTAATGTGCTTGCAGGTGATTGTGTTTCATTTGTGTAGACTACACCACATCTAAAAAATCCTGTGTAAAATGCTTTGCTAAAACTAAAAGCCACATGAGTTATTGCAGGATGACTTACATCCAACTTGCCTATACTCACACCTGTTAGACATGCATCTACAAAAATCTTTATATTCTTTTTTCTGCAAATTTCCAATATGCCTTCCCAATCCATATGCGGATTACCAGTTGCTGCAAATGGATAACTAATGATTAATCTACTGTCACTTGGTATAAAATCAATAGGACATTGCACAGCCTTACCTGCATCTCTGTGGTACGTATACTCTCCGCCTAATACAAAGCAAGGCTCGTTGTATACTTCGTTAAATGCTTCAGTACAACCTGCTGTCACATATCCGTTTTCAAATTTATTTAAACCTTGAATGTAAAAATTGTTATTTAACAACCATTCTTTATGTCTTTTTACAAATACAGCAGGATTAATTATTGAATTTATATTCAATCCTACGGTACCTATAAAGTCTTGTATTTCGGCATCACGTATTGCTATTGCTTTGTTGCTAAACATCTACCACCTGTGTTTTAAAAAAGTTAAAAAAGCCTGTTAGTGTTAATCTAACATTTTCGCCTGCATCCTTGTCAACTCTAGTTATACCGTGTACAACCGTTTTGTTTATCAAAACCAGTCTATTGGGTTTTGGCGCTACAAAATAACCCATGCCATGCTCTATTAGATTTTTTTGTTTTTCTGCCTGCTCAAACATTTCCAATGTGCCTGTGCCTGCGTATGTGTCTTTTTGTACAGTGCCTGGTAACTTGCGCATCATCTGTTTGTATTCTACACTGCCTTTGGGCAACACAAGTAACATACTATCCCAGTTTATTTGCCAATGCTTGTGCAAGTAATAACTGTAGGTTACAAAACCCATATCTGTGTGCCAAGGATTTTTACTGCCTACAGGATATCCGTGACAACGCATTGCAATATCAGTATATCCTTTTACAAAGTCTTGTGCTTGTTCACAGTCGTCTGCAAAAGTTTTTATAGCATCTGCCCATATATCATAGTTGTCATTGAATGGTGCATCTCGGAGAAAACGTTTGCTGGCTTTGTAGTTTGGCCCATCTGTAATATGCCAATACTTGTCATCTGTTTGACTTTGTGTCCATTCATCTACCTGTACTTGATTGTGTAATCTATCCCAGGATTCTTGTGCTAGGAAATCATCTACTACCAATACTTCTGGGGTTTGCATTACTACTTTATACATAACTTTCGCAGGTTCCTTCTCTAGTCAAATCAAGGGTAACACAATGCAATCCGCCGTCCCAAAAAAACTTGTGTCTAAAGTTAAATGGCACCATTTCTACACCATAACGTTTCAATTGCGCAGCAATATCTTTGTCGTATCCATTTGTTATTACCAGTTCGGGAGATACACTAACAACGTTTACATCAAATATAGTTTCGTCTACATGTCCAATCCAACTGTCTAACCACGTTGCGACATTTTTGGCTCGTAATGGTTGCATCTTGCTCTGCCAAAACTGTTCTGGCACAGGTTGCTTTGGCACTTGTATATAATCCCAATGCTTGAGTTCATCTGGAATCATTTCTGGTAACCAACACATAAGTAGTCCTGGTTTAATAAGTGCTATCTTACCATCTGCGTGTCCGCTTTCGTGTAAACCTATCCATTTTGCATCAACTTGTTCTTGAATCCATTCCAAGCCTGTGTATGTGCCTCTACCAAACTGTCTAGTCATTGGATATGTACTATCGTTGTATGGTGCCGTATACAGCAGCGTATCACCGCATTTGAGTATGTTAGCAGCGTGATACAATGGTGTGCCCTCTAATGCTCTATAAGGTTGATAGAAACTGCCCAGTGTAGGAGTAGGCATAGCACTGTACTTTCTGTCAAGTCCAAAAATTATATCGTTATAATGTTGTCGTTCGTAAAATCTATTAGGATCTCCTCCTATAGTACCTACTACTTGCTCGCCATACACAAGATGCATATCACGTGGACAAACAGCAGGATAACGGAAGTCACCTTTGTACTCACAATTAGGTCTGTGTACTTTTACACCGTAACTGGTAAACAGTTCTGCTAAATCGTAAAAATCTTCTTCAGACTCTTCAAAGATTCTTTGCAGTCCGTTGCGAAACTCAATATCTTCAATATGTTCTATATCGTTTGGATCATATACACGCCCGACAATGATTTCTTTTAGGGTATCCCATTCTGTCCATATCATAAATTTATTTACAAAAAACATGCAGTTTATTGTTGACTTCTGGTAAACAATAACGTATATTGTTTTTATAGGTCGGGTGGCAGAGCGGTAATGCAGCGGATTGCTAATCCGTAGTACCTGAAAGGGTACCCTGGGTTCGAGTCCCAGTCCGACCGCCAAATACGCCTCCATGGTGGAATAGGTAGACACAAGAGACTTAAAATCTCTCGCTGATTACAGCGTCCCGGTTCGAGTCCGGGTGGAGGCACCAACGCTCCTGTAGCTCAATTGGTTAGAGCGCCCCGCTCATAACGGGTCGGTTGTAGGTTCGAGTCCTACCGGGAGCACCATTATGTGGGTGTAGCTCAATGGTAGAGCGGTGGTCTCCAAAACCATGCGAGAGGGTTCGATTCCTTCCACCTGCGCCAATCAAGTTTATAAATATCATTATGTACACAGTAGAGTTTGACCACGATGAAATATGCATTACTGTAATGGATGATACAGGCGTGCATGGTGATTTAAAAGTTTATGCATTTGACGATCTAGTATATATTGCACAAGATGATCCAGAACTAGATACCCAACACATATTAGAAATCAATCCAGATATGTGGGAAGAACTTATTGCGGCAATCAATTCGCCGGAAGGCTTTTTCAAAAGGGTAAAAAGTGTTTAAAGCAACAAAAGAAGTGATATGGCATTTGACGTGCCAAAAATGCAAAGGATGGTTCACATATGCAACAATGGAAAAAATGTGTATCGATAGATTTACTTTTCATTGTCCGCATTGTGGTCACAAAGGGAACGTAGAACGAAGTGATCAATAACGAAGACATATTGGTCTTTGATTTTGATTTTAATAAAAGCGCACTGCTTGATTTTTGGAATCAAAATCAAGATAATACCCAACCCTACAGCGACAAACGTTTTGGTAGGTTTGTAATGAACAACTGGCGCATACTCAAAGACATCGAAATAGAATATGCAGATGCAATGTGCAAACACTTTGACATTGATGCTATACCAAAATTTTATGTGCTACAAGCAAACACAATATTATTTCCACACACAGATCAAGACACAACGTGCAGCATAAACTTTTTGTTATCAGACGGTGCTGCTCCAGTGCGTTTTGGCGACAATGAATACTACTATCGTACAGCATTGTTAAACACAACCCGAACACATTCGGTTGACAAATCATCAAAAGACCGTATACTGTTTAAGTTAAGTATCAAAGATGAGGGTTTTGATATAGTTAAGCAAAAGATAATAAATACTATATCAAGGAGTTAGCATGGGCGGAAAAGTATTTGACGGTACAAGTGATTTTGATCACAATGCCATAGAAGAATTATTAGACGATGTAAACAACAAAGTGCTAAAAGGCACAGGCATTGAATGTATTCCAGTAGGCAGTGCTGCAACACCAACACCAGGCAAACGCTCGGGCGACTTGGATGTAATTGTAGATGAAAATGCAGTAATCAGTTTCTTCAAAAGCAAAAATGTAAAAGAAGCAAAACAAGCACTAGCACAGTATATTGGTGAAAGAGGTTACAATACAAAAGTAATTGGAACAAATGTACACGTACAAATGCCACTAGGTAGTGAAAGTCACCAATTGGATATCATGGTTGTAACTGATGCTGCCAAGACTGCTAAATTCCATACACATGATATTCCGCAAGGATCTCCTTACAAAGGTATTCATAAACAATTGGCTATTAGCAAACTTGCAAAAGCAAAAGGCTTGCTATGGAGTGCGTGGAAAGGTTTATTCCAGCGTAACGAACAAGGCAAAGCAGGCGAGTTTATTTCAAACGATTTAGATCAAATTGCAAAAGTTCTATTACATGATGGTGCAGTTGCAGCAGACTTGGGCAGTTTAGAAAGTATACTACGTAGCCTTCCAAAAGACCAAGCAGATGCATTGATGGCAGAACTTGAACAAGATCGCAATTGGGGTCCTAAAACAGAAAGTGTAATCACACTAGCAGATAAAAATCACAACAGAATTGTAGAACTTATCAATAGATTGGCTGACAGCAGATGAGATATCAAGAACTCATAGAAGCCAAACAACTTGGTAGAGCATTTAATCACCTTGAAGACTTGGTGTTTTTCTATGGCAGCGACGGAACAATCGAAGCACTAGAACATTTAAAAGATATGGCAAGTGAGAGCGGCGCTAACAGTATACGTATGAAGTGGGACGGCAATCCACAAATATATTGGGGTCGTGCAGAAAAAAACGGTCCACTTGTATTAGCAGGACACAATGCTTGGGCTAAAGGTGCGGCTGCTACAAGTCCAGAAGAAGTAGCAGACTTTATTATCAACAAATCAGGCAATCCTAAAACACCAGAAGAAGTAGAAGCACGTAAAGAGTTCGGCAACAAATTTGCCAGTTTGTACAAAGACTTTGATAGAGCAACACCAAAAGACTTTGTTGGTTTTGTGTATGCAGATGGTTTGTTTTTAGATCCACCACAACAAGAAAACGGTGTTTATACATTCTGTCCAAATCCTAAATCAAAAACTTGTTATCATGTACGTGCAGAAAGTGAACTAGGAAGACGTATCGAAGCAGCAGACATTATGGTTGTCGGACACGCATACTTTCCTACATTTGGTGCACCAGATAGCAGCCAAGAGCCAATGCAAGATTTTAGTGCTTTCGACAATAATCCTAATCTAATAGTATTAGGACCTGTATATAATCAAAAAAAAGTTGATGTGAACTTGGGTGCAATTACAAGTGTAGAAGAATTTGTAAAAAAACACAAACAGCAGATTGACGGATTTCTTGCAGGAGTTCCTGGGTTAGCAGATTTAAAAAATATTATTTACACATATGTAAATCAAACGGCAAAAGCAAAAAGACTAGATAATTTAAGCGATCAAGATTTTTTCCAATGGTTAGAACAGAGTAAAGTGAGTAAACCAAAGCAACAAAAAATTGCAGATCTAAATACAAACTTCAAAGGTGCTACGGGTGCTATATTTGAATTGGTAAAAATGATTCAACGTATGAAGGATGAAGTTATTGATCAACTAGAAGGCGAACAAGGAGACATTTGGGATACAAATGGCGAAGGTCGAGTGCGTTATGCAGATATGGGTAAACAGTTTGGCAACGTAAAACTTGTTCCAAGAAAAAGGTGGACACCGTCATGAGATTAAGAGAATTATTTGAAGCACCAGGCGAAACAGTAGGACTAATTTTTGGTAGATTTAATCCTCCACACAAAGGACACAAAGCAGCGTGGGAAATGGCTGCTAAAGAAACACACTGGTATGTGGGTACTAACGAAAGCACTGTAGGTCCTAAAGATCCATTACCTGCACAAGTCAAAGTGCTTGCTATGGAAACAATCATGCCAGAAGTAAAAGATCACATTGTGTTTAGTCAAAGTTGGTTAACACTGGCTAGTGAACTTTATGCAAAACATCCAGACGCAACCCTTGTGTTGTTTACAGATGAAGCATGGGTACCAAAAACAATACAACAATACAATGGCAAAGAAGGTCCACACGGCGTTTACAATTTTGCAAATATAGAAACAAAGCCTACACCAAGATTAAGCAGTGCAACAGCATTACGTAAAGCAGTGCTAGATAACAGTCCAGAAGAGTTTGCTGATGCAGCAGGTGTACCGGCAGATACTCGTATTGATGTTCCTGGGGAGGACATCACATTCTTCGACATGGTTGCAAAGTATTTAGAACCACACAGAGAGAAACTTCTTGCAAAATCTAAAAAATAGTGTATACTATTTTTAATGACAAAATGTTTTTTCCTCCTAGATAATATTTTACAAAATCCGTATGTAGGATTATCATTTGGTGAACTAAATGGCAAGGTACAATCTATTGATCAGCTACTAGGACATTTTGAAAATTTTACATATAGAAATTTTTTCCACATTAATCAAATAAAACTTTTACCAGAGGATAAAATTAAATTTTTATTACATCCTTCGCAGATGCCAATAAATGCTGATATTAATCTTTCTAAAAATGCAATAGATTTAATTAACAATGATAAGTCTGTTTATTTGTGTCTTATCAGTGTTTTAGAATCACGCATAATACCTCAAGTTTTAAAAGAAGAATTGGAAAAAAACAAAATATTACCTCATAAAGTTGTTGTCATAACAAGTAATTATGATGCACACAATACCACTATTGATGGAATTAGATATTGTACTGTTAATTTTTGGGAAAGTATTTCACGTCATCACCATCAAACTATGTCTGATATAGCAATTACTACTCCAGACGAATTGACTATAGACAATGCAAATAAAAAATTTATTTGTTTGAATAGAAATATAAAACCACATCGTATCTGGTTAATGTATAGTATTTTAAAGAGTGGAATTATAGATCAGGGACACGTTAGTTATCATTTGCCTGAAGTAGATGAGACAGAATATGCCAAATGTGCAAAAGAGCAACATACTTTGAAACGCATACCTAACGAATTACACGATGATTACAAAAATTATCTAGCAACAAGAATGTATAAAAGAAAATTAGATAGACTAAAAAGTCATGTAATTAATTACAGTGATAGTATTAAAAATTATTATAATGACAGTTTATTGAGTGTTGTAACAGAAAGTGATAGTCATGAAAATTTTATCACAGAAAAAACATACAAAGCAATTATGAACTTGCATCCTTTCTTTATAATAGGAAATCCTGCTCAACATTCTTTGTTACGCACAAGAGGATACGAAACCTTTGAAGACTTATTTGGTGTGAATTGTGTAATGAATTATACACAAGCAGTAAAACTTTGGCAAAATATTTACAACAAAGATATTGGCGTATTAAAACAGGATATCAAAATGAAATATTTAGATAAATTAATACATAACCAACAATTATTCTTGTCTAGAAAAATATGTTGGAATAACATAACAAAAACTTTAATAGAGATAGTAAGTTGACTAAAGAATTCAATAAAAACTTTTGTATGGCACCTTGGACACATATGAGTGTATGGCAAACAGGTGATGCATATCCGTGTTGCATGTATAATTGGAACATGCCTGTAGGAAACATCAACGAAGCAGGATTCAAAGGTGTTTGGAACAGTGAAAAAATGCGAGAATTACGTCTACGAATGTTACGTAATGTGTCAAGTCAAGGTTGTGAAAAATGTATCAAGTATGACGAACAAGGCATTTTAAGCTATCGACACAAGTTTAATACAGAGTACAATCACCATTACAATCTTGTAGAGACTACGCAGGAAGATGGTACTGTAGACCAAATGAATCTTGCATACTTTGATGTACGTTTTAGTAACCTATGCAACATGAAGTGCCGTAGTTGCGGCCCTCACTTTAGCAGCAAATGGGCAGAAGATGTAATAGGCAAACCAGAAATTGTTGAAATTAATCACCCAGAAATGTGGAAAGAAATAGAAGAAATACTTCCCACAATTGAAGAAGTGTATTTTACAGGTGGTGAGAGCTTGTTTATGCCACAGCATTACAGATTGCTAGACATGCTTATAGAGCGTGGACTCAAGCCGAGATTGACATACAACAGCAACGCAACCCGTTTAAGCCTTAAAGGCAAGCACATCAAAGATTACTGGCAACATTTTGATAACATATTTTATTGTGTAAGTTTAGATCAAATTGGTCCAAAGGCAGAATACACAAGGGCTGGACAAACTTGGGATACAGTTTTTGAGAACTTGTGTTGGATACGTGATAACTTTGAACACAGTTATGAAAAGGGTGTGATAATACAACCAAACCCTACAATTAGTGTTCTTAACATTTTAGACTTGGCTGATATTGTAATGTTTTTGTATGAACATAAAATTCCTACTGATTATGATATTAATTTTGGTAATGTATTGGTTGGCCCAGAATGGATGAGTATTACCATACTTCCAGAACATCTTAAAGATAAAGCAAAACAAAGTTTACAATTACTTAAACAACATGTTGAATTTTTGTATAACCAAAAAATAATTTATTCAACTCGCAAACAATTTTTACAAGATGGTATAGACAATGTAATAAATTTTATGTATAATAAAGATCATAGTTATTTTATTCCAAAGTTTAGAGAAGAAATGCAAAAGTTAGATTTAAAACGTAATGAAAACTTTTTACGTGTATTTCCAGAATTGAAAGAGCTTTATGTCTGAAAAATTAAAAAACAGCAAACACTTTTGCATGATGCCATGGATACACCTGCACATGTGGCCTGCTGGTACAACATACCCCTGTTGCATGAGTGATCCGCAATATCCTGTAGGTGATACAAAAACCCAAAGTCTACAAGAAATTTGGAATGGTCCTGAAATGCGTGAACTGCGTATGAATATGTTACAAGACAAGCCAAGTAAAGAATGTAGACGTTGTTATGAACTTGAAGAAAATGGCATGGGCACACTACGTCAAGGCAGTCTTGTAAACTTTGGTGTTAACCATTGGGATAAAGTAGATGCTACCAGTGATGATGGCAGTGCTGGCGATGTAAACATGGCTTACTTGGACATACGATTTAGCAATTTGTGCAATTTAAAATGTCGCAGTTGTGGGCCACAGTTTAGCAGCAGTTGGTTTGAAGATCACAAAGCAGCTTATGGAGATCCTGGGCATAGTAAAATACTTAAAGTGCGTGATGATATGCTGAACTTTATGGATGAGTTAGAACCACTGTTGGGTAGTGTTGAACGAGTGTATTGGGCAGGCGGAGAACCACTTATTACAGATGAACATTATCGTATCCTTGACAAATGGATTGAAATGGGAAAACGTGATGTTGCCATGGACTATACAACCAATTTTACACAGATGCGATATAAAAAGAAGACAGCCTTTGAATATTGGAATGCATTCGATAGTGTAAGAGTTGCAGCAAGTTTAGATGCAAATCATGCTCGTGGTGAATATTTACGTAAAAACATGGACTGGAATGTAGTTGTACAAAATAGACGTGATATGATAGAACAGTGTCCGCATGTTTACTTTGAATTAACTCCTACTGTTAGTGTTTATAATGTAATTAATATTTGCGACTTTCACAAGGAATGGATTGAAGAAGGGTTGCTAGAACCTGGCAACATAAGAATTAATATTTTACTAGATCCAACTTATATGCGTTTGAGTATATTGCCTCCATGGATAAAAGAACGTGTTATCAAACGATATGAAGAACATATAGACTATTTAAAACAATTTGATGTTAAAGTAAATTTTAAAGGAAAAAGTATAAAAAGTGTAATTCAAGATTACAAAAACATCATGCAATTTATGGAAAAAGACAGAACTGATGAAATAAAAATGTGGCAATACAAAACATTCAAAATAGATAAATTGAGAGAAGAAGACGTTTTTAGTATTTTTCCAGAACTGAAGGACATTGCATAATGGGTTTTTTTGATAAGACAGATCCGGATTGGACACCACCTGAAAAGCCTACTGGTACGTTAGCAGAAGATAAACATGTAGCAACACTAGCAGCTATTGCAAAATACAGTAAGCCTGTGCAAAAAGGTTTAGATAATTTAGAAATTGATTATGACATTAATAGAAAAACGAGGTTGTGTCTTTGTTTACTTCCTGAATGGGATCCAAGTTTTCCTCCATATAACACAGCAAAACTTGCCAGTGCTGCAAAACGTGCAGGATATGCAGTAAAAAGTTTTGATATCAATGTCGATGCTTTTAATAGATATCAAGAAGAACAATGGCCTATTGAGTTCAATCCTTGGGATCCATTGCGTGATTGGCACTGGTTAGAGGAACATTATTATAATGATATACACGATCATTTAGAACCATTGTTACAAGAAAAGATACAAGAAATAGTTGCTTTTAAACCAGACATAGTTGGATTTACACTGTATTATTGTAATATGGCGCCAACAAAATACATGGCAATTGAACTTAAAAAAGTATTACCTGATGTAACAATTATTGTAGGTGGACCAAGCACACACAGCAGTTATTATAAAGGTGATAATTTGTTTGATTACGTAGTTAATGGCGAAGGAGAACAGCCCTTGCTTTTAACACTTGCAAGTATAGAAGCAAAAAAAGGTATACAATACACAGATAAAGAAATAAGTAAAATTATAAGACAGCCTGAAAATCAGCGTTATAACTTGAGTACATTACCTTTACCTGATTATAGTGACTTTGATTTTTCTAAATATAGATTTCCAAATGGCGCACTGTGTGAAATATCACGTGGTTGTATTGCTAAATGCACATTTTGTGAAGAGACACATTTTTGGAAATATAGACAACGTAATGCATTAAGCACAGTAGAAGAAATTGAACACATGTATTATGAACATGGTGTAAATGTTTTTTGGTTTATTGATAGTCTTGTAAATGGTAACTTAAATGAACTACGTGGGTTTGTAAAAGGAGTTGCTGAAAAAGGATTGAAAATCCATTGGACAGGATATTGTCGTTGTGATGGACGTATGGATTTAGAATACTATAAAGATCTTAAAGCAGGCGGTTGCGAAGTATTAAACTATGGAATTGAATCAGGAAGTCAAAAAGTACTAGATTTAATGGATAAAAAAGTATCTGTAGAAGAAATGGAGGCAAATTTCCGAGACGGATATGCAGTAGGTATCGATGCAATGACCAACTGGATTGTAGGATTTCCAAATGAAGGCCCTAAAGAGTTAGAAGATACATTTACATTTTTGTATCGTGTTAAAGATCAAGGATTGATTGCTATTAGCCAAGGCACAGGATTCAGTGTAGGTGTTGATACCATTGTAGGACAGAACTTTGACAAGTTTAACTTGTCACCGTTTTACTATTATGACCATTGGATAACCAAAGATTTTAAATTAAGCATTGTACATAAACTTATACGTATGAAATGTTTTAGTATTTTCACTGATTTTTTAAACACTGAAAAAATTTGCAGTAAACCTACACGCCCTAATCTAGAAAAGTTTCATTATAATATAGAATTTGTAGATCCTGACAAAGAATTAGAAGTGCGCTATGACTATGATGACTTTGATTACAATATTATTAAGCCAGGTATAAGTAATTTTGCTGACAGTTTGGTAAATGAAATTTGGCCTTTTTTACGAGTTATTTGGAGAACAAGAGGCGGCTATAAATTAAACTTGATATTCAAAAAAGAATGGGAATATGCAGAATGGGGCGAGCGAAATGCTGCACCACTCGATGCTGAATACAAATTTGAAATAGACGACGACGGTAATTGGACTGCTGATTTTTGGTGGGATTATCAACAAGATGAATATTCCGAATGGCAAGATAAATTTTGGATTGAAAATGGTAAACAAAAAATGAGTCCAGATCCATGGAGCCCAATTTGGAGTATTATGGACTTTACAAGAGATAACAGCAACAGTGTGGTACGTGCAAGAAAACTTGCCTGGAAAGGTACTGACAAATCAAAAAGAGATCCCTATAACGCACACGACCCTGAAGTATTTAAAAAACATGAAAAGGAATTTATAATTACTAGGAATATTGATTTTAGTTTTAAATATGCATGGCAAGGCGAAGGAAAATGGAATGTCTGATACATATTGCGTTTATCCATTCATAAACGTACATACAAACACAGACGGCAGATGTAAACTTTGTTGTCATGTTTATGGTGAAGATTATATTCAAGTAGATGGTAAAGATGCAGTGCTTGGTAAAACAGATTGGACTAACATTTGGAACAGTCAGTACATGTTAGATGTACGGGCAAACATGTTAGCAGGCAAACCTGTTAAAGAATGTGGTCGCTGCTACGAGCACGAAGCAAAAGGTCTTGAAAGCAGTAGGCAATGGGCAAACGCTAATTATAAAGCACCATTATTGCATAGCAATCCTACTCACCTGGAGTTACGTCTTGGTAATCACTGCAACTTAAAATGTAACAGTTGTTGGAGTGTTAGCAGCGACAACATTTACAAAGAACGCAAAAAGATTATGAGCAAAGAACGTTTGCCAACTTGGTTACATGATCAATGGGCACACGAAATACGCAGTGTAGAAGAACACGACTGGCAGTGGTACGAAACACAAGAGTTTCGTGATTTTGTAGACAGCGTAGCACCTACACTAGAACGCTTGTATATGACAGGTGGTGAACCAACACTGATACAAGCAAATCAATATGTGTTAGACAAACTCGTAGAAGCAGGCAATACAAAATGTCATGTTGCGTGGACTACTAACATGACAACATGGCCAGAAGGCTTCTATGATAAACTGGATTTTTTTGACAGCAGCGAAGTTCAGATGAGCATTGACGGACATGGTGATCACAACATGTATATTCGTTATCCTACAGATTGGAACAAGGTAGAAGAAAACTTTGCAAAAGCAATGCGTCTGCCTACAAAAGTAGAACTAAAGATATATTTTGTATATCAAGCATGGAATGTGTTTGATGTTGCTCCACTGATTAAATGGTTGCAAGAAACACAGACAAGACGTGTTGATTTTGTGCCTATATTCCTTGAGCATCCTGATCAAATACACAGTTGCGTTTGGCCAGAAGATATTAGACACAAAGCACTAGACGACTTACGTATGATTGATACAACTATGCACAGAGATCCTGTTCAAAGAATAATCAGCTACACAAAGAACACAAATAAATATTCAGTTGAAAACATGAACAAGATGCGTCAGTTTATAACAATAAATGACAAATATAGAAAACACAAGTTCGGTGATGTGTTCCCGTTTTTAGATTATGTATTGGAAACTTCATGCAAGATATAAAGGCTATTATTCCAGCCAAAGATAAATGGGTAAGCATAGTATGGCAAGTAAATGATTGGTGCAACTTCCGTTGTACATATTGCAGCGAATGGAACTGGGCAGGTCGTAATAAGAATGATAGTGACATTCCTCTAATAGTTGATACGCTAGAACGTATCATGTTGCACTACAAAGCAAAAGGATACCGTTACTTTAAACTATACTTGAGCGGCGGTGAACCAACGTTTTGGAAAGCGTTGATACCTGTTGTAGAAAAGTTTAGAGAACATGCAGAGTGGCCAGGAAGTTGCGTTGGTATAAACACAAACTTCAGCAAGCCGTTGAGTTGGTGGAAAGAAAATCATCATTTGTTTGAAGACATTGTTGCAAGTTATCATGCAGAGTGGAGCAAAGATGACAAGTACATAGAAGTGTACAAGTTTTTACAAGACAAAAAAAATTATTTGTGCAGCAGAATAATGATGCACCACAATCATTTTCAACAGTGCATCGACTTTGGTAATAGAATTCGTGAAGAATGTGACAATTATATGATTGAGTATGCACCTGTGTATGACGAGCTACGGCCTGATACCGATCCTTACTTCTATGAAGAACAATGGCAAATGGATTTTTTCAAAGAAAATAGCACTGTGCAACAACAGAGTATTCCTATACAAAAGGAACCAAGTTATGCTTGGGCCAAGACATGGTTTGAGGATGATACTGTAGAACCAATAAATACCAATACTATCATTACTGAAAGAAAGAATTTTTTTAAAGGATGGCTATGTAATATTCACGAAAGTTTACACATACATCCTAATGGTCGTATTCAACAAGCCAGTTGTGGTGTAGGACCTATTGTAGGAAATATTGTGCAAGGCGAATTTAACACTACTATGAGTAACGGTGTATGGTGCCCAAAGACACATTGTCATTGTGCAGCAGACTTTAATATAAGCAAAGCAAGGCCAGAATATGCAGAAAAAATTAAATGAACTACCAAAAAATTATTGTTATCTAGCAAATCAAGGATTTAGCAGTCATCCGCACGGAAGAGTAAGACCTTGTTGTTTTAGTATGGTTGGAACAAACACTTTCATGCCAAGTGTTAAAATTGACAATATTAGAGAATGGGAACATCATAACAATTCAAACTGTAGCACTATATCTGAATTTATAAACGATCCTCAAATTAAAAAAATTAGGCAAGGACTTGCTAAAGAAGAAATACCGGATGGTTGCCGTAGTTGTTTTGAATTAGAAGATAAAGGCATGAGAAGTTTTAGGCAAACGTGGAATGAAATATATAAAGATCATATCGACGAAAGTCTACAATATTTAAAACCAGACGGATATCTAGATACACAAGCAATTACATATTTAGATATTAGTTTAGGTAATGTGTGTAATCTTAAATGTCGTAGTTGCAATCCTTGGGCAAGTCATAGGTGGATTGAAGAAGGACCAACAGTACCACACACTGACTGGGATAAAACAGCATATCAAATTGCAAATTTAAGTAGCAAAGATCCTTGGTTTATACGTGCATTTAAAGAAGGCTTTTTTGATCCTGTATTACCCAATGTAAAAGTAATTAATTTTATCGGCGGGGAACCTCTTGTTGTAGAAGAACATTATGCGTGGTTAGAACATATAATTGCTAATGGATGGAGTAAAAATATTGAACTACACTATAACACAAATGCTACAACTATTCCAGATAGATTATTAGATATTTGGGACAAATTCAAAGGTATTGTTTTAAGTTTAAGCATTGATGCAATTGGTGATTTAGCATATTATGTTAGACATCCTAGCAAGTGGAAAAATGTTGAACGTAATGTCCGTAAATTGAAAGCGTTTAGTGCTACACGTAAAGGAGTTATTGTACATACACACGTAACGTTGAGCGTGCTTAATTTGCACGATCTACCAAATGTTTTAAATTGGTGCAAAGAACAATACGATACTTGGCATTACACGTGGGCCTGGGGTAATTTTGGATATCAAAATTGTTTACCATATTTTAACATAGTAGAGAATCCTAGTAATATGCATATAAAAAATTTACCACAAGAACGTAAAGATAAAATGAATCTAATGCTGGATGAACAATATGAAAAATTTAAATCTGTAGGTCTACCAGATTGGGAACAATGGGCTGTTGAAAATATAAACGGATTAAAAAATATTCTTAATCAAGAGCCTGAAAATGATGGTTGGAAAAAATTTGTAGATAATACGCATGCCAGTGATAGGTTTAGAAAACTCAATATTCATGATTATATTCCTTGGACAAAGGAGTACATTTGAAACTAGTAAGTTTTGGAGATGAATTAGTCAAAGGCAAAGCATCTCCATATTTTTTAGCACAAATGTTGAAATTTGATTTTGTTGATATGTCGTCAGACGATACTTGTAATCAGCAAATTTTTCGAGATGTAATAAAATTCTTATGCGAAGAGCCGAGAGATGT
>Ga0213859_10000396_pt1 | contig 19631 bp, 4 predicted proteins | sample PICome_2_FD_160133 | JGI IMG/M metagenome (GOLD analysis project Ga0213859, IMG submission 160133) | Coastal seawater microbial communities near Pivers Island, North Carolina, United States - PICO304 | ecosystem: Environmental > Aquatic > Marine > Coastal | place: USA: North Carolina | collected...
ACCCGTCAGGAATTAACACAAGAGTTAATCAAACTAGGTTAGTAGATGCTGGTCTGCCTAGAGCAGGAAGTTTTAGTAATGGTCAGCCAAATCCAACCGACAGAGGCGTAAATTATGGTAGGTTTGGAGCGGGGGGAACGGCTTTTATTAGTGAAACAACTGCTAATGGAACTGGAATCTTCTTCGATGTATCTAGAGATTTTAGTGACGATGGTAATCTAGTAGCAACATTTACCATCTCCACACTAGGATCAACAGGAGGTAAAAACTATGAGGTAGGGGATACTTTTGTAATTGATGGTGATCTCGTTGGACAACCAGGTCAAGATGTTACAATCACCCTTACTGAAGTTGCTGGTTATTTTATCTATGATGATATTAATAATCAAGTAATAGAACAAATTCCAGGCAACTCAAGAACCGTAAATATAAATCTAGGTAACCTAGATGCATTCGAAACATACAAAATAAGAATTACATTTTTCATTGATGAAGATGCTGTAGAAAAATTACAATTAGATCAAGTAAGTGGTCCAGTTGATAAGTTTCTTGATTGTAATATGATTTTCCCACAAGATACCACTAGTGGAATTGGATCAGATTTAAATTACAAATACTTGTACGACGAAAAGTATTTTGATTTCTATAACATTGGTGACTTTAAACAATTTATTGATGACTCAATTAAAAGTGGAGGAACTAAGATTGGTACTAAACTAGCGATAGGAAAGACAACAGAAACTACACTAGAAGGATCTTCTGGTGACGGATATTCTAACTTCGTTAATATAGATCCAATTATTGCATACTATACACCACCAATAGATACATCAGTGAATTCATTACTGATACCAAGAACAGCCAATGTTACTGTTAATAGTACTATAATTACCATAACCAACACGACACTACCAGACAAAACAGAAAACATAGAAGTTGGTAATTTTGTGTATGGTCCAGGAATTTCTATTGGAACTAGAGTATCTCAAGTGGTTCAAAATTCTGGAGTCATTGTCGATATCCCAGCATCAACTAGTGGTTCTAATGTAAATCTATCCTTCATACCACACAAAGGATTAGTAGCATACGGAGAGAACGGTCAATATTCAGGACAAGATGGAACATCTCCAACAAATATTATCTCTGACGGATTTGTCTTTGGAGAAAGAGGTGTAAATGATATACAAGTTCTTAGAGGTGACATCATTGTTACTGCTGATGCATTACACTACTATCGAAATGATGGAACCAAACAAGGACCCTTTGCTAATGAACTTGACCTGATATTCAACGCAAATCTAGATCAATCTAATGGTAGTCTTTTTACTAGTGCTAATTATACAACAACTGCAGATGGAACTGGTTTGGATTTCTTCATGTATAGAAATCAATTTGGAGCACTAAATATTTCTCGCGTTGGTAGTGGATCGGGATATGTAAATTACGATTTATTTGGCATCGACGGAGCGTTAGTTGGACAACCAGGAGAAAATGTTATTCTCGAAGTACAATCTCTAACAGATACTTTCATCACCGGAAAACCAGAATTTGTAATTCAACCCAATCAAATTTTCAAATCCGCAACCATCCCAACGAGTCAGCAATTCCCTTACACAGATCAGTTTGAAGATCCAGAGACTCCAAGAACTAAATTCTCAGATGATACCAAAATTATCAAAAGATTATATCCACCATCAGATTTAACTCCTTTGTTTGGATTAGAAAACAATGCCATTCTATGGCAAGATCCAATGGATGGAAGCAATGCTGATGTGGCAAGTCTATTCCCATTCCAATCTGGGTCAAGTGTATATGCAAATGATTCTGGAGATCCCGGTCTATGGTTTATCTACGAAACATTTGGTCTGAATAATAATGGTCTTGCAGGATACTGTCAAGGTGTATTTGACTGTAGAATAGAACAAAAATTAACTATAGGTACTCAAGCATCAGCAGGAGCTCCTATCACTGCCGGGCCGGGAGATGCGGGCACAGGATACACACAAGATGTACTTCCATCACTTGGTACTCCAAGCACAACAACTACCCTAACTGGCGTTGGTCAAGACATGACAGTGTGGTTTGTACAATCTGGCGGTGGAATTTCCTATGCCTGGGTAGCAGATCCAGGCGTAGGATACGAAGCTGGAGATCAAATTACTATTGATGATCCCGTTGGTAGTGGATCAGTACTAACAGTTGGTTACCCTGATACTACATCCAACACAATAACATTTAGACTTTCTAAATCAGATTTGGAATTAAATGAACCATCCACCGTAGGATATTTTGCTCACCTATTCCCATCATTAGATTACACAGTCAATAACAATGACATTAATGATCTATATGGATTGACTTCTATCAAGAGTATAACTCCAGCACCATCTGAAGATACAACTTTCCTAGTTGAACTAGAGCATACAACTGGCAACCCAGTTCAAAAGAACTCAATCAGTTATGTTGATAGTGTGATTACTAGAATTACATTCACACCACCCGCAACACCAAGTCCAGAACAGAATAAAGAAGTATGCTTCAGACCTACTGACACTTCCCCACCATTTGCTGCTTCATCCACTGGACTCACAACACCCAATGAAGTTAAGATGGTTCTCTCTTTCACTAATGGTGGGGAAGCAGGTGCCGGTGTATTTAATCCAGGAAGACTGATTTATAATACACTTGCATTAGAAACAGATAGAGTCGCCAATGAAATTAATATCAATGGTAATTCTGATGTGATAGGAGGATACCTCCCCATCACATGTGGAACAACTGGTGGTGGAGAAGCACAGTTCTATCTACTACTAACAGGAGATCTGGAACCAGGTCCAGTTATCTAGACTGATGGATCAGATCCAACACCAGTTCCGTCATCCGTTCCAATATTTTTCGTAAGACAGAGACTATAGAATTCACCTTCAATTAAACAATCTATTTTGTGAGTGAATCTATAGTTGTTTTGATCTACAGCATATACTTGAGAATTACTAATACCATAGGCACTCAAATCTAATTCCTTTTCAGTTCCAGCTAGGATCTGAACTCCCTTAAAATATTCTCCGTTACCAACACCGGTACAGATTTCTATAACACCATTATTAGTATCACCTAGGACAAAGTTTCCAATGTCCATTGCTTGATTAGCAGAATTTCTTGGCAGTTCTGTAATAGGATCTCTAAGAACTTGATACTCTAGTGTATCAGGAATAGGGTCTGGGTTATCTACAATAGCCCATGGTTGAGTGTTATCAGAATATGCCCTGAGTCTATTAATTACCGGAGGTGTGGTGGCAAGATTTGTAGCATCACGGTTCAAAATATACACACCGGGACTAAGACTCGTACCTAGATCAGAAAAAATAGAATTATATATGTCAGGATCTGAAGTTGTATATACTCCTTCAACTCCTACCTCAGGAACATTATAATAATTATTTTTCGTGGTCAAATATTTTTTCTGCCTGAAAAAGTTAGCACTATCTAGGTATGTTTCTAATGTGCTGAAGTTTGAATTAAAATTTCTGCTTAATACACTATTACCATAACTAAAATTTTGATCTTCGAAGACTGGTCTCGCAAGATTTTCTAAGTTCTCAATAAAAGTTTCATTGCTTCGTACAATAATAAAATCTTTAACAGTAAAATCAGATAGATCATCGAATCTAACCTGCTTAATTAACTCTCTTCTACTAAAGTTATATCCCAATCTAAATTTAGTAATAGCATCAGAGAATACAATATAATAATCTCTATCGAATGCGATTGGTTGCCTTTCCGGATCTCCGTTACTCTCGACTTGAGGATAAGGGAAGTCTTGAGATGTAGAATATGGATAATATGATCTAGCTGGATCTGCCAAATCTGGTAAATCAAATGTTCCAGGATCATTTACATCTTGTATAGATCCATTAACCAACTCACGTTGTTCTGGATATCCTACATTTAATAGTCTAAGTTGAGTCTCAGTTACATACTCAGAAACATAAAATTTCTGGTTCAATGCAGTTCCAGCTATAGAAAAGAATGTTCCCTCTAAAGAAATGAGAACTGGTGGTTGGCCTGTCTGATATCTGCTTTGTGGTATTTCATGTCCTCCTACATATTTTATTAGTAGAGAATCATTAGTTGCATTGCGTTCAATGCTCTCAATAGCTTTTGCTACCTTTAACCTAACCTTATCTCCATTGCCAAAGGTAGCAATTTTATCTGTCTGTGTAAAAATTGTACCAGCATCTAAATCAGGTTCATTTTCAAACAAGTTGATGGTGCCAGAGAGAGCCGCTCTAAACTGCAATTCAGTATTGTTTAGCTTATTTCCAGCAAAAACTAAGAGGTCGGATGGAACGGAGGATGCATTACCTAAGTTTTGTAATGCTTTTATGGAGTCCTCGATCTCAAATAAGTTTAATGATCGTACAAATCCTTGATTAAGTAATGCCATTATGCCTGTACCTGTATTGTCCAGCCTTTAGATCTGAGGAAATCTACCGCTCCCTGACCGGTAAATACTTTTTTGTTAATAACATTTGTAACTGCAGTTGGTGCATCACTTACTATAAGTTCCAACTGTTCCAATGTTAGTAATGGATTGGCTGATTCATCCGTTTCATCTCTAAATTCAGCAAAAGGAATTGTAGTTAGCACGTCACCTGGTTGATAGTTTTCCCCAACTGTATTTATAGTGGCGGTATATGTTATATCACCATCTTGATAATAATATGGTTGAACTGTTGCAACAAAGAATCTAGCATTTAAAGTAGTTGATGCTCCCAGTCCGGGAAGTGATACGTCCAGAGTATCATCCTCAGCGTAACCACCATTGTCTGGAATACTAACTATCGTACCAGCAATAGATGAACCTGTTACGCCACCGTCAGTAACTGTAACTTCAATCTCCGCTCCTGTACCACCACCATCAGTTGAAGTTGTTAGAGTGTATGTTCCGTTCTGATACTCCTGTATAGTAGATATATCTACAAGTACATAATTGTTAGATAGGTTTGGCATTTCAGGAATGTCATTGAAATTAAGTACAATTACATCTGTGTTATCTTGTAGTGTATATCCAGTGCCACCATTGACTAAACTAAACGTAATTGAATTGAAATTCCTTAGGACATCCATGGTACTGGATGCAGAAGCCGGTGATGTTGGACTTGGATCAAAAGTTCCGTCATCTAGAGTAAGAGTTTGACCCTGAATGTATCCACTTCCGCCATCAAGAATAGTGAAAGAAGTAATAGCACCAGATGAAGCTCCATCAATTCGAACACTCACTCCACTTCCAGAAGCGGCAACACCAGTAACTATGTCTCCAGCATTGTATGTATTTCCAGAATTTGTTAATAGACCAGGAAGATCATCAATGATACCATCAGGAGCAATAGTAACCTCAACTTGAGCACCACTACCATTAGTAGATGAACTTGGAACTAAAGTTTGGTCTGCAGTGAGAGTAAAAGTTCCATCCTGAAGTTCAATAGAATTACTTCCTAAACTCCAAGCAAATGTCCCAGGAATTGTTTCAATCACTCCAGCTACACTAAGAGCTGTAGCAGTTGTGGTACAAGAAGTAACGATATCCTTTATAGTGTTATAGGTGATATCTACATTGACAGTGGCTCCCGTTCCATTAGGAGAAGTGGTGGCAACATTGTTATACTTCTTGGCAATGGGTACTTTAGACAATGAAATTGGTGCTAAAACTGATCCCGCTTCTCTGCCTCCAAGGGTAGTTAAATCACCATCAACAATACCACCATTGCCAACCGTAGGACTAATGGGATCATCAATAGAAACTAGAGTGTTGAAAATTGTTGGGTATGGAGTTGGAGGAGACATGTCTGCTCCCTGTAGATTAACTAGAACTCCAGAGCGAGGTGAGTTATTATAATTATCCACAAAGTCAAACAAAATTGTATCAATTTGCAATTGCGCTAGAGCATTACTGGATAGATCAATGCTTCTCAATACCGACAGGTCAGTAAAGAATCCCTTAGAATAATTCTTAAATCTATTGTTACTGAGATTTACAAACTGAACATTAGGACATATGGTATCAAGATTGGGGAGAGAATTTGTAGTGGGGTCATCTAATCCAGTCTCTAGATTCTTACCGAAGAAATTATTAGAAGCATAAAAGTATTGCAAACTTGGCAGACTTAGAGTAGGAGAAAAACTCTCCAACTGATTACTATTTACATTCAAATAATTTAATGATGGTTTGTTGGGGTACGAAAGCTGACCAGTGAATTTGTTACCACTAAGATTGACAGTATATAATCCAGTTGCAGCAGAAAACTGTGGAATATTGCCAGTCCAACCCTGATTGGGAGAATAAACCTCATATAATTTAGTATTATCTTCTACGAATGGGAAGTCGCCAGTAATTCTTCCAGCAGCAGTTAAACGTAGAATTCTTAAAGTTCCCGCAATAGATGACAACGCGCCAGGTTCAATCTCACCAGCAAATAGTGAATTGTTAATCCTAATGTCAAGAGTAGAAATGTTTGGAGTTGCACTAAACTGATCATTATATAAAATCTTTGGGGGTTCAGCTTTCGAAATTTGAACTCGTACTTCACCAGTTCCACCACCCTGAAGTGGAACATCTACAGAAATAAACTCATCGTCCTGATAATCCTGACCAGAAGAACCCAATCCATATCCATCAATGTTTCCAGCTCCATTAACCGTTACAGAAACTGATGCACCGGATCCAGCAAAGCTACCTCTACCAGTGTCTTCCAAAAGATATGGGGATCCAGATGGATCGAAGTTACCAGACTGCCCATCAACATCGATAGCACCAGTAGTTACTTCAGTAATATCAATGTATAGATTATTCGATTCGTTTTTAGCTGCTGGAGGATTAAATTCAGTAGCTTCAATTTCTATTCTATCAGACGAAGTATATCCAATTCCCGGATTGATAATTGTATATGGATTAGTATTATCTGGGCGACCATTACTAGCAATATTTACTTCTAAAACTGCTGGTGATATAACCGACGCAGCAAAATTAGTAGTATCTTGTACCGTGTAAATACCCTGACTATATCCTGGATTGCCATTAACTATTGAATTTCCATCAGAAGTATCTTCAACAGTATAAGCACCTAGAGTTACAATACCACCAGAATTAAATAGAGTTTCAATCTTTCTCTTTCCTGGTCTTCCAGCAACTATACTATTGGTAGCTTCGAAAGAATAACTTGCCAAAGCAGTGCATCCAACATACTTAGGAAGATAACCCCTAACATCAGAAGCATATACGTTATGCGACGTAAGAGAACTACAATTTGCAAATTTGAATGAATCAAAATCATCTACAGGATATGCAACTTTAGTTATATTAAATGTAGCACCTGTACCACCAGGGATAGTTAAAGTACCCGTTAAATCTCTCTTGTAGTTTTTGCCAGCATTGGCAACCGAAATATCAGTAACTACGCCACCAAATGCAGTGACATTTAATTCCAATCCAGTTCCATCGCCATCAGTAATAGCAACAATACCAGAAGAATATCCACCAGTACCACCATCAACCAATTCTACATCAGTAACTGATGCTCTACCAAATATTCCACCCCAACCAACATGGAACGATCCTCTATTACTTCCATAGACATTACTAACAGAATTTAATGAAGTGTATGATGCTACATTAGGCATCTCCAATTGGGTTGAACCAATCGACAGAGATGTGAGAGTATTAGGACTATTAACTCTGAATTTTTCTTTGAAAAGATTATTATTAGAATTTAAATTCAAACTAGTTAATGAAGTTAATTCCTCAACACTCTGCACATTAAAAATGTCCTGAACAGTAAGTACAAATCCAGATCCAGTTCCACCAAGTGTTCCTATTCCTAAAGTATCACCCACCTGATAACCCGTACCGTTTTTAGTTAATGTTACTTCAGCAACCACCCCATTATTAACTACAAAAGTACCTTCGAGTGTATTACTACCGGTAGCTGAGGATATGTTAGTCAGTGGAACATCCACATATAAACCATCAGTATAATTATTTCCACCAAAGAAAGTAAATGTATCTGGTTCAACTCTACCCTGACCACCATCGACAATTGTTTTGAAATCATTATCATTAAAGTCTATGGTTTGTATAACACTGGTCTCTCCATCGACGCCATAGAAACATGGCACTTCTCCGCCAGGATTGAATGAGTTTGCAAAGAAATACGCACCATTAAAACTCGAACGTGATGCCGATAAGTTAGTTAAAGCATTGAATTTTCTGAGTGTATTCTGCTCAAAAGCACCCTTAAAGCAACCACTGATTCTTAAATCTTGAATAGTAGTTGGAATTTTATTAGCAACTTTATTACTAAAATATCTTTCCTCTGGATCAGGACCATTAAAGAATGGATTGTTCTGTATGAATAGAGATGAGCAAGTTGGAATTAATTTTTTAAGATCAGGGAATTCAATCAAACCATTATTCTGGAAGTTAAAAACAGATAGGTTAGGCAACACTGACTTAGGTAATTCCTGAATACTACAATTCTGTAACGTTAAAGATGTAATATCTACAGGGTTTTTATAAATTTCAATAAATTTTTCTGAAGAAAATGGGGAAGCATAGTTAAGGGTCGAACTACTATTGTTACCAATGTCAGGAAAATCTTGTATTGATCCAGTACCATCAGAGTTATATACTCTCCAACTAGCTTTAACTCCACTATTATTAAAATTCACTGTGGAACTAAAGTCTCTAAAGAATCCCCTGAATCTAATTGGAATTCCTTTCATCACCAACAAGAACTGATCCACTCCATTAAGTCTTAATTTAATTTTGTGTGTTGGAACTTCTGCTTTAAATTGTCTAGTGTTTGGAATAACTCTGGTCTTTAATGACCCGACAGATAACTTTCCGGTTATCTTTACATCAGCACCATATAAAATAGTATCATCAATCGAACTCCAAGAACTAACACGAGATGTAGAGATGTCTCCCCACCTAAGGACTGGAGTACTAGTAGCAGTATCTAAAAGTGAATATCTAAATGCAGTGGATGAAAGTCCGCCAAGAACCTCAAGGCTTCCTCTGGTTCTAAAATCTACGCCAGCGGCGGCCTGCAGTTGTGAATTATATGTAAGTGTATCCGCGATATATCTATCAAACGTTTGCCAAATAGGTAAATCCAATCCAGATAGAGTCTGTAAATCTAGGGTGTCGAATCCTGCAGTGGAACATCCCTCAATAATCCTGATGTCCCTGTCATCCAGTCCTATATTTAATAACGCATCTTTTCTGTCTGGTATATCAGCCAGAGATAATGGAACGGCGAGACCAAAGATTCTTTCGTTTGTAATTGCCATCTCTTACTGTTGCTCGATGTAGTTTAACGTTCCTGATACTACTGTGGATGTTCCCTCTTCTTTAGAAGAGGCAATAAAGAAGTATGCTGTAGTATTTAGAAGATCAGGGGTAATAGTTTCTCTCTGTTGTCCAAAAATCATAGAAAGATCCAAAGATTTAGTTTGGAATTGATCATCGGAAGGATCACCAGGAACGCCAACATTCCCACCAACATAAAACCTATCGATAACTTCATATGGTCTAAGTTGCGCCGTGCTCTGCTTATCAATTAATGCAGAAGATAGTCTATTTTCTGATGTAAAATTGGGGGGAGTGGAATCAAAATCTCCAGTAGTAAATCCGGTTCTACCAATTTCACCTACTTCAATATTGGAATTACTAATAGTTACAGAAGGAGATCCAATCCATCCAGGATTATATGTATTATCTACCTGAGATCTCTCTAAGATAGTAGATCCATTAATCCTACAATTATCCCTAAATTCATAGAAGAAATAAAGAGGGAATGGATTGTAATCAAATGACTTGGTTGATAGCCTTCTATAAGATTCTAAATTAACTGGAGTGTTATAAACATATACGGTAGTAGCAGAGGGATTATTGACAAGTCTGCCATTTAATCCATTGAATTTATTTGTACCAACAAGTTTAACTACATTAAATAAATTGTTCTGTGCGTCAGTGTATTGTACAAAATCGGAAGCATATCTAATTCCAGATCCAATTTTAGGAATAACTGCAGGATCTGTAGGATCCACAGCTTCACTTTGATCTGGATCATCAGGATTATATCCAATCTCAGCACCCTGAGCATTGAATTGTAGTGGAGCAGCACCGGTAAATCTAAGATAAAAGGCAGCAGGATCAAAAGTAGAATTAACGAGAGCAAAAAGATCACTGATAGAAAGATTTTCTCCATTTACATTATTTACAACGCCGGAAATATCTGATCCGGGAATTTGTGTTGCTGAATTTGGGATTGGATCATCAACTGTAATCCTCACATAAGAACACCTACCGCTATTAGTTCCTGGAGGATCTGGAATTCTATAATCTACAGTAAAAGGAGGAATCCTGGATAGACCATACTCACCAATCTCAAATCCTTCAGCATCATTTTGGATGCCTTCAGAAAATCTCTCAGCATATAATTTATATTGTTCTGTAAAGTCTTCTTGTGAAATTACCTCTCCTGTACCAGGTCTCTCCCATACAATTGGTTGTCCAACATTTGCTTGGGTTGGTCTGAATGAAGTAATACCAATTCTAAAGTCTGCTCGCTGACCACTACTAAACGATCCACCATCAGAAGAATTTGAACCTCTTGGTACTAAAGCTAGCATTCTATTATCAGATCCAAATACAGGGAGAGTTGAAGCAGCAATTGATTTATACTGACTAAATCTAGCAGGCCATCTATGTGTATTCTTTCTAACTTCCTGATTTCCAACACGAATAAATGGTTGAAGTGGTCTAGGAATTTTGTATTGTAAAGCCTCAAATACTTTATCAGTAGAACCTACTGTTAGTGATTCATTGACTGTCCATAATTCAATTGTTCTCAATCCAATAGCATCAATTAAAGTATTACCATCAATAGTAATTTTAGATTGATATGCGGGAGTACCAGCTGGTATTGCATTGGGGAAAGGAATATCAACGTAAGTTAAGTATAGTGAAGGAGAAATAATTTTTGCATTGTAGTCTAGTTCAAAGAACATCAACGGTTGTATCTTCACACCAAATCCAGTAAAGGAAGATGGGGCAGGAATATTAACTTCAAATGTATTGTTATCTGTATCTATTGATGTGATATATACCTCTGATGTTCCTCTAATTGCATCAGTCCAAATACTCTTATTGAAATCAACGAGGTCGCCAACACGAAGGAACCGCATTACATTACCACCCGCAAATGGTTCTGAAGGATCATCTTCTCCATCAATATTTGCGAATCCAGTAACTTGAACTGTTGTAGAGTTAGTGGTAGTATTAATAGTTCTGTTTAATCCTTTGGTTTCCATTCTAGCAGAAATATTACCCGTTGGATTACCAGTATTAAAAGTACCAAAAGCATATACGGGATCACCATCAGATCCTACACCAGTCTGAACTAATTCTAAATACCTTTCGTCTCCAACATACCCAGAAGAAATATTTGGTTGATAAGTATGAGAAAATCCAGGACAGGCTTTGCACTTAACCAAACTGATTTCAGTTAATCCATTTGAAGTTAAGGAAATTTGTCTTGGAAAAACAGACTGCTTATTTTTGACTGCTTTACCTAAAGAGTTATATATTACCGTCTTCGGTTGCAATCCAACCACTGTCACACTGTTGGGAATTCCACCAGTTTCTTGAGGTGCAACTTTTGGTTCGCTAGTAACAGAATTTACAGTGATTGTACCGTCATCACCACCGTCAATATAACAGGAAGTTCCATACTTGTAAATATACTGAGGAGATTCTACTGCCGAAGGTCCGTTATTAATAACTGAATATTTAAATTTATAATATGGATCACCCATCGAAGGTCTTCCGATAGAGTTCTCAATAACTAATGTATGAATAGCGACCCATCTCGCCTCATTATTATCTACAGGAACATAGACATAAAATCTAACTCCAATAGCACCGTACCACCCAAACTCAATCTTATACATGGTAACCTTTTCAACGTCAAGGTTCCATCCAGATGGACCGTTACCATTTAATGGATCCCCATTCCATTGATCTCTAGGAATGACAGTTTCGAATACTGGTTTATCTAACAGTCCAGTAAATTCATTAGTGTTTCTGCTGTCTAAACTTTTTATTACTTGATCACCATCAAAGTATGGTTCGATTGCATCAATTTTTTCCTGCACTGTAGTGCTTTCATCTGTTAAGAAGGATGCGTATCCCGACTCTCTAAAAGTCTTGAACGCTGCATTGCCAGGGTCCAAAATATTTCTTTCCATAACAGAGTCAGAAAGAGGAACCACACTTCTTCTAACTAAACTAATGTTTGCTCCTTTAATTTGGAACATTAGTTCGTCAGTATCATTTCCAATACCCCACTCCAAAGCAACAGCTGTAGTGGTCAGATCACCAGAAGCGCGAACTCCATATGTATATCCACTAATCCTACCCGGTTGATATCTAAATGCTTTTTTGGATACCAGATAAGCTCGCGCAGCTGGAGCTCCAGAATGACCAGGTAAGGAATCATTAAATGGTCTAAGTCCTTCAGATAATCCCTGTCCATATTCGTCGCCAATAATATATCTAGCAACGTCCGGTAAATTTTCTACCTCAGTAATATCAACATTTCCACCTTCAGGATTAATTAAGTCACCCCTAATTATAGATTTCCAACTTTGTTCAAGGGTATCAAGTTGATTATAAATGTCCTGAGTAGTTTGGTATGCAGTATTTCTTGGTGATACCATATTATAATACATCAATCCGGGAGACTTAAATTGCATGTCTCCAGTAACAAACACTTGAGATCCACTGGATGCTCCAACAATATAGAAACCATCTCCTGGAGCATCAGGAAAATCTTCTTTCCATTTAGACCAAATAAATCCAATGTCTCTATCAAAGTGTATTGTTCCATCCCATAATCCATACTGCCTCACTTTTCCTATTGGAGTTGCACCAGGAACAGGATCACCGTTTTGATCTACATTATTAGCATAGTAGATATCCTCATTAATTAGGAACGGAGAAATTAAAACATCATTAAACTCATCATAGTAAGGAGCTTCTCTATTAACTAGTCTAGAATCTTTATTTCCTAAAATATAATTTCCATCAGTGGAACAAAAACTGGCAACGTAAGGAAAAAAGTTTAGTGCAAATCCATTACTAGTTGATCCAAAACCAGCTTCACCAACACCCCTAGCAACATCAGGATTACTAGGTGTTGTCTTATAATAATCATACAAAACCATACCAAGTTTTAAAAAGTTACAGAACTTTCTATGTACTTCACTATCCACTGGAGTTTGACTAGAAGGTCCAGGAGGATATGGATATGTATATGATGTTGGGTATGAAGCAACTACAATAGCAGACTCTTCTTTGTTTTCAATATATGTTGATCCATAATGTGACCCAAAGTTACGATTGTTTCTTCTTAACCAACCGCCGGGTTCATTTCTACCACTATCAGCTGAATAAAAAATGAATGCATCGTCATCCAATCCGTAACTAGAAACATTAGAAAATAATCCTAACTGAGTTTCTCCTTTTGGAATACCTAAGATAGAACTACTAACCTCACTGAAAAGAGGAAACTCTTCTGCAATAGGAAATACAGGATCAATTTCTCGAATATCTTTACGGAAAATAGATCCGAGTCCCACACCAGAGACTAATGGTTTTTGATTAGTGACATTCAAAGAAAGATATGCGATCGAATCATCTGTGATTGATACAACCCTTCTGAATTCATAGTCAGGAACACTGGAAGCAATAACATTAATAGATGCTTGCGATGTTCCACCGGAAGATCCAAGAGTAAGTAGAACTGGTCCAGTCGCATATCCAGAACCTCTATCTACAATCGTGAATTGATCTATTCCACCATTGACTACAGCATCAATGCGAACTCGTAGTCCTATTCCGCCACTAGTACTAGTAACTATATCACCTATATTATATGAGTTTCCTGGAGATCCAATAGCAGGAACTGAAGTATCAGTTACAACACCATTTAATACTCCAGTTGGGAGAACCACAGTATCATTAACAGAAAGTTGTTGGGTAAATTTAGTATTAGTACCCGAAATTATAGCACCAACCTCAGTGATCTCTAGAATTGCTCGATCATCTGGTTGTCCTGTAGGAGAATTTACAAAAATTTCTGTACCACTAGCATAGTTACTCCCACTCTGACCATTTACAAAGGCAACGCCATTAATTGAAGTGGTAGAAGGACTATGTGTAAGTTGAATTACAGCATTTCCATCACCGGAGCTAGATATTAATAAATTTTGATCAAAAGTAAATCCAGATCCGCCATCTTTAATAATAATAGTTCTAATACTATCATTAAGAATAAAAAAATTCTCTCCAGATAATTTAAAATCGTTCTCTTTTATAGTTTTCCCATCGTCAGTAAAAGAAACTGATGTTGCTTTACTAGATACAGATTCCGAAGACAGTGTTATATCTTGTTCGGAAACAAGAATAGTTCCACCAGCATCAGTTAATACCTTTCCTGTTTGTAAATTATACAGCGGTTGGTTACTGGGCACGACTGGAGCTGGTTGCTTGTCGTGCCCAATTCTAATGTCTAAACCCATTTATCACTGCTCCTCCCAAGTGATGCTAGCTAATATTTGACCCCTAAATGAATAGTTTCCATCCTGTAAATAGGATGACTTAGACGAAGCGCAGACATACAAAGTTTCCTGAATATCAGTAAGAGGGAATGATAGGTAGTCCTTATTATAATCAAAATAAGGAGATAGTTCATATTCTTCACCGGAATTTGGTGAGAAGATAGTAGTAACTATCGTTCCAGTACCAGGAATAGGAGAACGTTGTTCTGAATCTGTCTCTACAGCAGACAACCTAGCGAGTGTTGATGTTGCGAATGGTGCTGTAACCTGAGATAAATCTGGATTTAAAGGGCCATCTTGATCTCCAGTTGGACCACCCCATCTTCCTGCGGGTAAGAAAGTACCTTGAATAAGAAGTTCATCAATCGATACTTCGTAAGCAGAGAAGAAATATTTACCTAACTCGCCTCTCTCTAGAAGTCCTAGAGTAGTATATGATTGACCACTAGAGTCAGTCAGAGCTTGATATCTAAACCACCCATAAAGTTTTTGTCCAGGATTTAAATAGTCTCCGCCACCTCCACCATTGATTTGAATATCTCCTGTGGGAAGAAGAGTTTTCTTTCCACGCTTACCAATATTTATTCCTTGAGTTTTAGAGATCGCAAAAGAAGATCCAACCGGATCATCAAATGTTTGGAATAAAGGTGTCTTGATAAGTTCAACGGCAAGAGACTCGGACTGAGATGTAACTCCAGTCGCAAGACGTGTTGGATAAATCTGAACTCTATTTCTCACGCCATTGATCTCTGTTCTGCACTTAATGCCAACCAGAGGTTGAGGTCTTTTTACGATTAAACTGACATCTCCACTGGTAGCATTCAGTGGTCTAGAAAGATATACTTTTGTACCAGAAACATAAACAACTCTAACGTCTTGGTCTCTAGGACTTCCAGTAACAACCCTAGCATCCATATAGTAATCACTAATTGGAGGTCTGTTCTCTGTTGATGGGGAACCAAATCCAAAGAATTCAGTAGAAGATCCATTGAATTCTAGATATGGAGCATTGACAAATCCAACACCGGGAATATCATCCTGAGAAGATGCAGAATTCGCAGTAAGCATATTTGGATGAGTGGCCGAACTAAACACATACTTCGATCCGCCAATCTCCTTTAAGTTTTCACTAGCATAACTAAAGAGTCTTACAGTTCCTCTGTCTCCACCATCAATGTAGTAAGAAGCACCATACTTAGTTAGTTGTTCTGAACAAGATCCATAACCAGACTCTGTATTGAAAGAACGATCAGCATTCAGATATCCATATGCATTTTGGTTGCCACCACCATATGCTAGATATGTAATTGGTAGTGTAGCGTTACCAAGAGAAGCAACCTTCAACTGGTTAGATGCTCTGAGGTGATGTACTCTCACCCATCTTGCTTCATTATTTTCGATGGGAACATAAGCAAGGAAGGTAGCACCAACAGCACCATACCATGAGAACTCAATCTTATACATGGTGACCTTAGTTGGGTCAAGGGCCCAAACACTAGAGAATGTTTTCTGTTCTTTAGATGCTGTATCAAGAACGGGAGCACCTGCTTGCTTATCCAAAACGTTATCACTGTAGATAACATCTGTTGTTTTTCCATCAAGTTTTTCACCACTCATTCTGGAACGCGGCACTCTGTACTCATATACCTTATAATATTTTGGATCAACGTTAAACCATACCCAGTTCTTATAGAGTCTCTTATTAACGTAGTTAATCTGTGCTTTGATATCGGACGTATTATTAAATACGGAATCAATATAACCTACAGAATTGTCCGCAGCTGCTTGTCCAGGAGGATATACATATGGAAATGATCCATCTACATATTGAGCCGCTAAACCATCTTTACCTGGTCTAGTTTCATTGCTATACTGAGATCCTTGATATCTTCTGATATCAGCTGGTAAGACAAATGGCGTAGGAGTTTTTAGTGATGCACCTGCAGCAACCATTTGAGGATTAAGTGTGTCTAAATTAGTATCACCTTGGAACAGAATGCCACCGGCATCACTAAAGTTTTGAATATCCAACTCTTGAATATCTGGGTATGCAGCACCTGCGCTCCATGGATTAGTTGTGAGACCACCACCAATAGCGGGATTATATGACTCCTCATTTCCAGGATGAACAGAAATTTTCACAAATTGATATAAGTTTTCATCAGTTCCTACATACTCTTTAAGAACACTAGAGATGTGCCAGATGCTACCATCAGATGCTTGTTCGGCATCAGCACCAATGATTGTTCCTGTGCCTCCGTTAGATTCAAAGCTTACATTTTGTCCCAACTGAAGTAGTTCTGCACCTTCCGGAACTCTCACCTTCAAGTATTTGTTTCCGGTATTAGCACCATTATAAAGACTAACGATGCTATAATTTACTGTTGGTTTGAGTAAAGATGGATCAAATGCAGCAGCATGAATCATGACTAATCCATCTCTAAGGATTGCCATCTCACCAGCAGCAGATCCTAGAGTGGGATCGGGAATAGAAGAATAGTTAAAATCTACATCATACTTACCAAGTGCCGTAAGAAGAATTCCATCTAAGAGTTGAGTTACTTTAGAAACAGAACCACTTTCGATACGTCCTACTTGTAGTGTTGCAGCTGCAGGGATTCCAAGGTCAGCATGATCTACATAAGAAATAGTTCCTAGATCTGGTTCTCCATCTGGAGATGTGCCACCAGGAGTATAAGAAGAATTAACACCAGCATTAATTCCAGGATCAGATTCCTGAAGAATTGATACCATGGCACTCAGAATAAGTTGATAGTTATCAATTTCATCTTGTGCTGTTTTCTCCCCAACATTTCCACTGTCTAGATATAGAGATTGTGTTCCAGGAACCTGAGTGTTAAAAAATCTTAGAGTGTTATAGATTGTTGATGCATTTCCACCATACTTAAGATCGTGCAACACACCTTCAATAACGAGACCCGCATCTCTACGGCACTTTGGTTTATCTACAGACTGAGTTGATGTAGCAGCAATCTCCATCAAGTATCTTTTGTTTGCCTTAAGTATCTCATATGCTACAGGGAATGATCCAGAAACAGATTCTAGTTGAGGAACTCCAACCCACGCATAATCTTGATCCTGTGCTCCACTCACACTACCAAATGGTTTTGGATTATCTCTAATGATAGATTGTGTTCTTCTAACTGCAGCGAAGTTATCAGCATATCCATCGTTACGAGACTCGAAGTAGTAACCATCAAACTTATCAAAAATACCATACTTTTTGATAGATGGATTTCGAATGGCATCACCAGAATCAAGATTATCAGTAACTGTATATGGTGCTCTAGTTAATTTAACACCAAAGGTAGCAGCAGAAACACGACCAGGTTGATAACGGAAGAAACGCTTAGAGGTAAGAATACTATAGTTATCTGCAGGTGCTTCAATCATCGCTCCTGCTTCTTCAGCAATGTGTGTGAGACCCCAATCAAAATCGCCTAAGAGATTTTCGTACTTGATTTGTTTTGTAGCATCATCCGCTTGAAATAGATCAACTGTAGCAAACTGCTCAGGAAATTGAGACCACTCTGTGGGATTGACATCATATGTATTAACGTCAGCAAAAATACCAAGAGCAACTTCAGATCTTGGAATACCAAGAAGTGATAATGCAACTTCAGACTGCTGCTTATTCTGTTCTTCAACCGGAATTGGTGTCTGATCACTAGCAATAACAACCGGAACTGAATTAGCCGATGTTTGTTGTCCAGGAGGCACTGGAGCAGTTCTTCCAACCACTACCACCGCAGCGTTATTATTTACACCTGTAGCCATGTTTAGTCCTCTATGGTGATTACTACTTCTCTGCTGTTATTTATAATTAGTTGGTAAGCGAGACGATACCTTTTGCAATCGTAAATGTATTTCTAATTTCAACATATCCACCACCGGTTGTTGGTTCTGCACCAACGCTTGTCAATGTTTGAGTAAGTGGTTCGATAGTTCCATCAGGTTTTTCATTTCTAGGTGCTAAAGAAATAACATAAGTTGGACCAACAGCAACTTGCTTATTGACTACTTCCCATACTAGACTGTTGGGGGCGACAACGTTGGGCGAGAATACATGTGAAACCAGTTTCAGATATGTTCCTGTGGTTGTAACTGCATCATATAGTGATTTCTCAACTTCAATTGCATATATATCATTCGAAACCAATTGATTTTCTATTGAACTTGTTTTGATAGTAAATTCAGTATCACTTCCAACAGAGATATATCGAATACCAAAACATCTATAAACATTATATGCGTTTGGCGTTGATGGGTAATTAAGTCTAATGTATGCCAAATTGGTTTGTGAGATAACAAGACACACTTGACCCAATGATGGGTCAAGTGTTAAGAACGAACCGTCAATAATTGGTGACAATGTACTTTCAATAACGTTATTAGCACCAGAGAATATTGGATTTAGGAAGTCAAAGTTTTCAACTCTAATTGCATTACCTTCAACATCCAATTCGGACGTAACAGTAACACGAATTACCTGTGCTTGAATGTTAATATTTGTTAGATCTAAAGCTTCTCCACCTTCTATGTAAGTAAGAACAGGACTGTAATTATTTGAATTGTTAGGATCCGTAATTAAATTAACACCATTGAAATCACTGTCATAATTATCAGGGACAGGAATGTATTCATCCGCTGGTCCAAGAATCAAATTGTTTAGTACGTCAGTTTTACTGGCACCATAAATTCTTAATCCAGTATCACAGTTTCTAATTGTACATCCATTAACAGCAAGAACATTAGTGGAGTTAAAAATTAGTGGTCCAGGGAAATCTCTGAACACACAGTTAGATATGATAGTGGTGTCACCTTCATCAGCAACAATACATGGTGTAGTAAATCTCTCCACATCAGATCCGTTAAAGAATACACATCCATCAACACTTAGGTTTTCACAACCACCAGCAACCAAA
>Ga0213859_10000397_pt1 | contig 19631 bp, 23 predicted proteins | sample PICome_2_FD_160133 | JGI IMG/M metagenome (GOLD analysis project Ga0213859, IMG submission 160133) | Coastal seawater microbial communities near Pivers Island, North Carolina, United States - PICO304 | ecosystem: Environmental > Aquatic > Marine > Coastal | place: USA: North Carolina...
TTTCATATTTACTTCTGTTTTCCTGAGTAACTGCTGCAATATCACGTATATATTTTGTTTGTTGTTCTATTTTACTTTTAACAATATTAGTATCATTGTTTATTTTATTAATATTTTCTTTAAGTATAGAATTTCTTTCTCTTAATATGATATTCATTTTTGAAAATATATTAATATCCAGAAGATCCTCGATAACATTTCTACGGTGGCCAGCATTAAGCTGCATAAAAGGGATAAAAGATGACGAACCTAATACTACCACTTGATGAAAACTTTTATGATTAAGTTTTAAAATATTTTGTTCAAGGATCTTCTGGTATTCTAAAGAATGCGATGATTGATTAATCATGCTTCCATCTTTCCATATTTCAAAAATATTAGGCTTTATGCCTCTTACAATTTTAAATTGAGCTTTGCCTATAGTAAACTCAACTTCAACAACTGCTTGTTTTTGATTTATAGAATTTACAAGTTGGCTCTTACTTATCTTACGATGAGGTTTGCCAAACAATGCAAATGATATGGCATCAAGTATTGTTGATTTACCTGCGCCATTATGACCAACTATAAGAGTTGATTTATGTTTATCTAGTGGTATTTCAGTAAAGTAATTACCAGAAGATAAAAAGTTTTTATACTTAATAGATTTAAAAATTATCATGCTATTTCAAGTGCCTGTGCTTCAGTCATTAATTCTCTCATTTGAACTTTAATTTTGTCTTTATCCAAATCAGTATCTACTGCTTCAATATAAGTATCAACTATTTCAACTGTATCTTCAAAGCTCATATCTTCGTCTTCAACATTCTCGCCCATAAACTCATTAAAGTTTTCTGCAATCTTTAATTCATAAATATCTTGATTTTGAATGTTATCAATAAACCTGTCAAATGTAAATGGATCAGATTTTTCTGCAACTACAATTTTAACAAACTTTTTAGATAAGTTTTTACTATAGTTATTATAATCTATTTCTTTGTCATTGTACACAATTTTTTCAAATAAAGTATAATTATTTCTTATCTTTTCGATTTGTCTTGTTTCAGTATCAAGTATATGAAAATATTTTGGATCATGTGCATCTGACCAATAAAATTCCATAGGGTTACCAAGGTACCATATATTGTCTTTTTTAGATGCTGTATGATAATGTCCTGATAATACTTGTTCGAATTTTTTAAACAACTTAGGATCCATACCGCTATGAGCCATAATGCCTCTTCCTATTTCAAAGTTAGCCAATTCAAGGTGTGCACCTAACCAATCAGCTTTACAGTCTCTTATAAAGTTCATAGATTGTTCATAGTTATCTGCGCATATCCACGGAAGAAGACCCATACTCAATGATCCGTATTGCATAACAGTTGGCTCCATAACAATATGGATTTCATTCATATAATGTCCTAGACATTCTTTTAATGCATTAAGTTCATTTGTATTTTTATAATAAGTATCGTGATTCCCTGGTATAATATCCATCGTCATATTATGTTTTCTTAATTGATCTAGAAACACTCTTCTATTCTGATTAAGAGCTTTAAAATTTACAAATTTACGATGATCATAATAATCACCTAAATGCACTATTTGTTTTATACCATGCTTTTCACACTCTGGAAAAAATATATTTGTATAAAAATCTTCAGCATTATCTAAAAAAACTTCAGATGAATTTCTAATACCGCAATGTGTATCAGTCAATATAGCTATTTTCATTACATAAACTCACTTAAATCTGAATCCGCTATTTTAATTTTGCGTTTCTTTTTTTCTTTTTTAACTATTTCTTTAATTTCTTGATCTGTGGTTCGAACTCTTTGGATTCTATCTCTTAATGTATCTACAAAATGTGTAGCTGTATCAGTGGCCGCTCCTTCTGTTCCTACATCAATAAAGCTGTCAATACCAGATTTAGTTAAGTACTTCATTTTTATTTCTTGTTGTTTCTTTTCTTTTGTTATTCTTCTCAAGAAAGCATACCAAGTAATTTGTGTAAAGTATGCAAAAGCATTTGGTTTACCAGTTCTTGTTGCTGCTTCTAAATTATAGTTTCCAATTGCTTTTAAACAATTTTCAACTGCATCCATTACCATTTCTTCTCTATACGTATATCTTATAAAGTTTGCTTTGTGCGATAAACCTTCTGCTATTCTAAGAAAACATTGAGCTATATAATCTGGTACTGTAGGAATCTTTTTGTCATTTTCTCTGGCTTCATTTACTTTCTTAACATACTCAACTACAGCAGTAGAGAAATCAGAATTATTGACATAATGTATACTTTTTTTACGAGTCATTGTTTAAACCTTTATTTTATAGTATTATTATACACTAGTTTTTACTAAAAGTACAATAATTTTTTTTCTTTTAAGATGATAATTTGTATTCAAAGTTTTGTGATGTAGGATTAATGCTTATTAATTTTGCGCCATTACTAATATGAAAATGTGTAGCCATAGGTGTTAATGGTGAAAGCGTAACTAATTTTTCTATATGAGAAAGCTTCTTACAATGTTCTGATAACTTTTTTACAATTTCTTTACCAGCGCCTCTTTTACGCGACCAAACAGTATAAGCTACTGCAGTATTAGGATCTTGTTTATAGTGTGCGTTCTGACTCATTAAATCTAATTCTTTAACATTATGTGGTACATCATTAGTATAGGCAACACAAATAATACCTTCAATGTTATCTTCATACTTTAAACCAAAAATCTTACGATCATAATTCAATCTAAATTCTACATCAAGTTCTGGTCTTACAGGATCTTCTGTAACGTCAATATAATCAAGTTCAACTAATTCAGTTCCTTTAACCCATTTAAAAAAATTATCTACTCTATGTTTAAAAATTTTCATATCTATTTTCATATATTTTATTTCTCTTAGTGTTAAAAATAACTGTGTACAAGTGTGAAAAAGCATGATATAATAAAAGAGTGTATTGGGGAGAGAGGGGTATACCCTATTAATGGAAAGTATTTCTAGGTTTAAATTTAATTATTTTATTATTATCATCAGAATCGGAAACATAATCTTCTTCAACTGCACCATATTTTCTAATTAAAAAGTCATCCATTTCATCGTCTGTTAAATCTCTTAATTCATTTTGTATTTCATCTAGATTAGCATATACTTTTTTATTTCTTATATTATCGTTTTTAGATTCTTCGGTTATACTATTTAAACATCTTTTATAATGTTTTAATATATTTTTAGATGGAATCGTAGTTACAATTATATGAGAAGAATTTAAAGTTTGCATAGATTCTGGATCATCTTGAAATGACATCCAAGGTCTAAAAGCAAAGAATCTCCAACCTCTTTGATAGTCTTCAACTGAAACAACCTTTAAAGCTTTTTTTATAAGAACGTCGCCGGATTCATCACCGGTATCCCATTCAACAACTTCACATATTATTTCATCATTATTAGTAAGTTTAAATTGTTTTATAGTCATAGATCTACTCTATAAGTTTTATGATTAAATTTTTCTCTTCCGTATATTCTAAGTCTTTCATCAGCATGTAATATGCCAAAATTCTTTTTAGACTTCCAAGTTATATCATCAATGATATCATAAAGTGTAGTACTTTTGCCATCATCTGTTTTTCTTAAACCTCTTCCTATGCTTTGCAAAACTCTTATCTGAGATTTAGAAGGAGATGCAAAGACTATATTATGTAGGTTCCTAATATTTATACCCGTACTAAATGTACCAAGAGAAGCAACAGTAATAGAATCTTTTTGTTTTTCTACTATCGCTCTTATAGCTTCTCTATCTGTAGCAGCAGTTTCGCCAGATACAAAAAAAACTTTGCGCGTTTCATTTACTTCATCTTTTATTAACTTGTAAAGAGGCTTACCGTGCTTTTCTACGTAGTTATATAAAAGCAATGTATTACCTTTAAGATCAAGTGTTAAGTTTTTTATAAATGAATTACGCTTACTGTTTGTAACTATAAATTCTAATTCTTCTTGATATGTTTTTTTACCAAAATCTTTTTTAACATGTTCACTATAATTTAATATAATTCTTTTAATTGCTAATTTTGCAAGAGTGTCATTATCTTGTAAAGCTCTTGTACTTGTAACTCTATAAACTTTCCCAAACAATCCTTGTAATACTAACTCGTGTGTAAGTGCACCATCTAACGTTCCGGTTGTGCCAAATCTATATTCAGCTTCAGTGCATTTATTCATTATAGTTGTTAATGATTTTGATTTAAATCCATGACATTCATCTCCAAACACGTTACCAAACCGATGAAACCAATCATGCTGAAATCTATATATAGATTGCCATGTGCTAATAATAACTCTTTTAGTTGTATTTTTATCTTTACCTGAATATATTCTATGACAATTTTTTTCTACGTCATAACCATAAGTTTTAAAATCATTATACATTTGTTCAACTAAAGAAGTAGTTGGTACTATTATAAGAACATCTTTTTCGAAAGATGATAGTAAGTATCTCATAAGAACATATATTATTAATGATTTGCCAGAACCTGTTGGTGATAAAAGAATAGCATTCTTTCTTTGTATTCCTGTGCATACTGCATCAAATTGATAATCTCTTATTTTAAAAGGTAAATTTAATGCATCAATAAATTTCATCATAAAATCCGGATTAATTTTATTACCTTCATTAGGACTGCCGTATTCTGATTCTTCTATATCAATTTCGTATTCTCTACTCTCAGCAAAAGAAAGTATTTGTGGGAATAGTCCTGCAGATATTTCACCAGTAATTTGATTGTATAATCTTATTTTACCGTCCCACAGCCTATTGCGATACGCAGGCATAAACTTATAACCAGGCACATAGAAAGAAAAGAATTCTCTAAGTTCTGCTCCTACACCTCTATCACAATCAACTTTTAAGATTGAATGATTTAATTTCCTGACTCGAATTGTTTCCATTTAATTATATTTGATATCGTTTGATGACGCCATTTTAAGTTGTCAATAATTTCTGTTAATGTTTCTATTACTGTTTTCCAATATTGTATTTTTTCTTCTGATTTTTGTATTTCTGGATCACTGTCATAATAATATTCCATTTCGCCTTTTAGTACCTTTAATCCATCAAACGGATCCGGCACCCAACCTTTTTCTTTTATTGTTTCATGATCCATCTTTCCATTATAATATAACCACTTATCTTTTAACAAACGCTTTTGATCATACTCAGCTCTTCTTAATTCGAGTTTAGCTGTTGACCACATTTGTATATATTTTGCATGTAATATTGGGGTTTGACGAGAAGTATCGTCGAGTTGATTATTATCAATAATACAGTCTGTTTGCCACATTTCGTGGACTTTTTTCAAATCAATCATTATGTCTCCAATAATATATATTAACCAGTTACGCTACCAGTTACATCAAATGAATCTGTAATTGCACCTGTTGTTGAATTAAATATTTTAATATCAAAATATGTAAATCTAAAAGACGCACCAAATGTTAAAAACGATTCAGCTCCGCTCGTTGCTTGAAACTGTATATCAGTCAATGCTACTGGTATACTATCTCTATATGTTATTTGTGCTACAGCATTGTTTGCACTATTTAATATTGATAACGTAATATCTGATTGTGAAGGTGGACGCTGCGTAGCATTTTTAAATCTGTCTAAAGGTGTTACATTATCTTGATCAAGTATTCTTCTCATCCAATTATGCATTTCAATATAAGACTTCATATCTTCATCTAAAATAATATTTGCTAACATTTCATTATAAGTTAACTTATCACCTATAAATGGTATAGCTGCAATTTTCTTATATCCAATATCTGCGCTATTCATAATAACACCAGCATGAGTAAAATCTTGACAAAAAAATTCTAAATTTGGATAATTTTTTCTATCTATAACTAGCTTAAAACCAGTAGGTTGCAAATAATTAAAGTTAGTGGTTAATGCCATCTTTACACCTACAGTTTATTCCACCACAACTTCCCTTTATTGGTCTCTTAAGCATAGATGCTAGTGATATGCTTGAAGCTATGAACGACATGAATACAAATAATGTTACTAAAAATATTTCCATAATACTATTTATATAAAAAAAAGAGGGACTTTTGTCCCTCTCTTAATTTTAAGCACTAAGACTTAAGCACCTAGAATATTGTCAACTCTGAATATTCTGTAGTACTGGTTAGTCTTAACAGCTGCTAGGCCATTAGCAGGTGTTGCACCTACAAATGGATTTGATACCATTCCATATCTGGTTTTAAAACCAATTTTTGGCTGGAATGTATCCTCACCAACAGCACGTACCATTGTTAATGGAACGTATGGGCAATAGAATATACCAGCGTCATATGGATTAGTTCCCTTATAACCAACTGTTACATAGTTTGCACTTGCATACGGGTCGATGTATACTCTTGTTCTACCGTTTAAAACACCAGCAAAAGTATTACCTGTGTCATCAACATTTAAGTTTGTTGATAATGCAGGTGTATAGTCTAACATACCAGCTGCAGCTAATGCAGATGCTACATCAGATGAACATATGAGGAAGTTTCCTTTACCTCTACGTGTCTCGATTGCAATCTGATTACATTCTCTTTCGATCTGTAATATTAGTCCTTTAAACTTTTCTACTGACCATCTGCCATCTGCATCTGTCTGTACGTTAAAGATACCATTAATTGCAGTGTTTGATTGTAGAGCACCAGTTTTAGCTTGAGAGTTAATAGTTCTGATAACTTCTCTATTGATTTCAGCTAAGATTTCTGTTGACAAGATGTTTGCCAATTCTGTCTCAGCGTCAAGACCGTGAATTGCTTTAAGGTCTTGAGCTAGTTCTAAGCTGTATTCAGCTTTTAGAGCTCTTGACTTAGCAGTCACAGTTGCTTTTTCAATAGTGAATCCCATCTCTCTGAATGAAGACTCTCCAGTTGAACCTAACTTTTCAGCTTCGCCTGTTGTCATACCACCAGCTGCAAGAGATGTAAGACGCTGATCGTCAATTGTGCTATCAGCATCTGTATCGGTTACTCCATTAAGACCTGAAACATTATCAGAATCGTGAGTACCAGCACTGTCACCAGAAAACTGAGTCTCAGCTTCGTTGAATAGTGCTTCTCTATTTGCTGTGTCTCCACCACCATATCTTGACTTCATGGCAAAAATTAAGCCAGTTGGTCCGGACATAGGCTGAACACCACAAACGTCATATGCCATTAGGTTTGGCATTGCACGTCTTACAAGTGCGATTAATACTGGATTCCAGTTTGCTACAGATGTTGTAGCATTTGCTGGAGCTGCTTCTGAGATCAATCCTTCTTCTCTAAGAGCGATTTCTTGATTCTCAAGTACTGCAGCAGTCACAGCTTTCTTATGGTGATCTGTAATGGTACCAGCTGACTCTTCGTTCAGTACTGGTGCCCACTTTTCGATCAATCTATCGTATGATACTGTCATTTTTTAGGACTCCCTATTTATTTGCAGTTTTTTTGATTGCTTTAAGGTAAGACTCCATTGAACCTGTTGACTCAACTATTGGTGAATCATCATCTTCAACGATATCTTCCTGGGTTTTTGCAGTCTTAGAGAAATATGATTCTTTTAACTGAGCAACTTTTTGTGCAAAAGTTTCTTCGTCATCAAAATCTACGTTTTCTGCTAATGACTTTAGCTTTTCGACTTGAGTTTCAGCCAAATCTTTGGTAGCTTCTCTAATGATAGACTCCCTCTTATATGTCTCTAACTCTTCAGCCATTTGAATTGACCTTTCAGTTGATTCATTGAGTTTAGCCTCAAGTTCTTCAACATTGTCTGCGAGTTCGTCAACAAGATCAACTTTATCCTCTGGTACCTGAATGTGAGACTCAACAAATAAGTCTTTTAACTTATTCATAAAATCTTCAGCAATTTCAGTTCTTAAACCATTTTGGATTGCTAACTTGTTGTCTTCCATCCAGCCCTCAACTACGTAGTTTAGGTAGCTGTCTACTTTTTCCACAAGGTCCTTTTTGGTGCTTTCGATTTCTTCTGAAAGCTCCTCATTATACTTCTCTTCTAATCTGTCAATCTCTGCATTTATTTTTGTATTGATTGCAGCTTCAAAGATAGTTTCTGCTTTCTGCTTGAATTCATCAGACAGTGTAGCTTCTTCATTAACAAGTGCTTTAAGATCATCTTTAAAGTCAACTTCAATTTGAACTTGATCTTTAATTTCTTCTTCAGCGATAGCTTCGCCGTCAAAGGCTTCAGGATCTGTACCATTGTACATAGCCATTAAAGCTTCTTTTTTCATGCCTTGCATTTTTCCAACCATAGCAGCAATCATGCCTGCTTTAGTTTTTGGCATTGGATCTTTCTTAGTGTTGTCACCTTTACGCTTTGGAGCGGTTCCAGTAGCATCACCTGCTTTGTCAATAGAAGCAACTGACTGAGCTTCAGCATTCTTAGGATCGTGTTTCATTTCCAAGATTTCCTCATCGTCTTCTTGGAGTTCCACGTCCTGATCTTCGACTATTTCTTTATCAGTCATATTAGACTCCTTATTTTGATTTTAATAACGAGAGGAAATTTTTGAACTCACGAACTTGTGTCTCATAGAGATCAGCGCGTGGAGCCTTTTTAATTTCAGTCTCCATTCTTTCAATTGTTTGTGCTTCTATAATACCGTTATTCCAAACCCATTCAACACCTTCCATTATCCCATTAACAAAAGCGCTAGGTGCGGATGGATCTTGCACGATGTCTACCGCGTTAAGAATATAATCGTCGTTGACGACCATTGCGTTATTACGCTGGCTCAAACTTCCCATACCACGAGTCGATACACCGAAAGTAACTCCGCCATCGAGTAAGCCTTTAACAACTTCTCCCATAGGGGTGTTCAGTATCGATGCTTTGCCCACAATATTATTTCCCTCAAATTTGAGTTCGTTAATCTTGTGAGAAACTTTATCTAAATTAACGGTCGGACCTTCAGGATGATTCAGTTCTCCAACTGCTCTTCCTTTTGACACTTGGTCATTATTATATTTACCTAGTGCCTTTTCCATTACTGGCATTGGATATATACGACCGTTTCGATTCTTAGTCTCTGCTTGTGCAAAGATTCCTTGAATACCATAATTCTTTTTACCAGTTTTCTTATCTTCGGTAATTAAGAACTCAATATCGTTTTCTACAAATTCTGATATTAGTTTCATATTAACCTCTTGTGTGCGCTATTTTTGTAAAATGTGTGTTAGCGCTGTTTGAATAAATTGTATCAGCTTTTTCTTTTTGAATTATTAAATCATGATCAGCGTGCATATGCAAACTAGTTGTGCCATATTTAGAACTAACGACTGTAATTATAGCATTACCAGTTTTGTTACTAATATATACGTTTTCACCATTGCTTACTGTTGTTGCTGCACCAGATCCGTTTGCCTCTACGGTAGTACTTAACATTCTAATAATTCCTGCCACCACTTTATCCTTTGTATTGTTTCATAAATTCAATTGCAGCTTTCTCAGCTTCTTTTTGAGAGTTGTAAGCATCCAATCTATCGCCATCAATATAAACAACAAATTTATTTTTTTCATTATGAATCTTAACAGGAACACGATTAATCTTTTTATCAAATACCGGTTTACCTATAGGCTTTCTTCCTGTTAATTCTCTTAGTTGTAAAAAAGTTTTCATGTTAATTATATTTATACTTTTTATGATTTACACTTCTTCTTCGTCTTCGTCTTCAGACTCTTCATCAGTTTCTTCAGATTCTTCAGATTCTTCAGATTCTAAATCTTCTTCATCATTTAAATCCGGATCTTCTTCTGGTTCTTCTTCAGCTCCATTGTATACTTGATCAGCCATTCTGACTTTTTCTTGATCAAGAAGATCTGACATTTTTATTGTCATAACTTCACCGAATATCTTATTTGCATTATTATAGTCTTTATCTAGAGAAGCTTTAATTAAATCCTGAATTGGATTTGTTTCTTGCTCTGTGTTTTCAATATTTTCGACATTATCCATTATACTGCTCCTTGGTCATCGTCTGGTTCTTGCGCTTGTGAGGCTGCAATTTCTTTTTCCATATTCTTAATTTGATCATCATCCATTAAAAGAATATTCCTTTGTACCCATTCTTTAGAAAAATATTCCCCAACATACTGTGAAACTTGATCTAAACTTTGTATTTTTTCTCTTAATAATTCTGCTTCTTTTAGTTCAGAAAAATGATTGTCTCGAGAATAATCAAGTGTTAATTTACTTTTCCAAGTATTCCAATCATCTTCAGTTATAATATTTTTCATTATTAACTGTTTTCTTAAGATATCATAAAATAAATTTGCAAATCTATTTCTTAAACGATCGATAAACTTTTGAAACTTTAATTCATCTCTGCTTATTTCAGTAGCTCTTCCTAAAGAAAACTGTTGTTCTTGTTCAAGTCTGTTCATAGGAACGTTAAGTGATCTATATAATCTCTTTTGAAAATATATAATATCATCAATCTGTCCTAAGTTTTCTCCACCAGGTAAAGTTGAAATTTCAGTACCTCGGCCACCTTCTCTTCTTGGTAACCAAAAATCTTCGAGCATTGACATATGTTTTCTGTCATCTCTTATTTCACCAGTTTTAGCATCATACACTAATTTATTACGATACTTTGACATGATATCTTTCATATATTGCTCAGCTTTACCTCTTGGCAAGTTACCTACATCAATATAAAACATTCTTCTTTCAGGAGCTCTTGCTAATCTATAAATTACAAGAGAATCTTCCATCATTCTTAATTGTGTTATAGGCTTAAGAGCTTTATGTAAATAAGAAATAACTTTCTTTCTAGTTTCGTCTAAAAGTCCAGAAGTAATATAACTCACTGAATCAAGAGTCATTTTTATACCAGCATTTTGTGCACCTGGTTTCTCTTGAAATATATAAAATTCATCAACCTTTTCAACAAGTTTTGCTCCAGTCAATGGATCTTTTTTAGTTTTAACTTGTTTTACTTTCCTCATTTTTGCAGCATCAATATATCTTATTTCTTGTATACCTGCTGCTAAATTAGATTCATCAACTACTAAATGATGATATAGTCTTCCATCAATATACCATCTTCTAAATATATCATGACCAAGTTCTTTAAAATTTAACATGTTATAAATTTTATCAAACTCTTCATTTATTTGTTTTTTAATTGAATCGCTAAGCGGCACATTATCTAAGTTTATAGCAACTGCTGGTTTTAATTCATTTGCTGTTATGGATTCATTTACAATATCTTCAATAGCTGCATCAGCTTCCGGGTGCATAGCACTCCCTCTGTACTTTAATATAAGTTGAGCATTATCTTTAGAATCATCTCCATCCATATTAATATAATGACCGTAGTGCGCACCACCGGCTGTTGCAGTGACATATCCAGCACCATCGTCGTCTCTTGGCGGAACGGGTGAAGCAAGTGATTTTTTATCCTTTGCTCTTGTTATTTCAAAACCAAATAATTTAATTGAATTTTCTGCCATTTAGAATTCCTTTATAGTAAGGAGGACTGTAGCCCTCCTACTATTTATATTGCCTTAACTAGTGGTATCTGTATCGTAATATTGATACGCAAACGTTACAGTAAACCTTTCAATCTCATCATTAGTTCCATAATTGAGATCTATAGGTGACAAATCTTGTGGATATGATCCCCTAAAGGTGTACTTCTTAAGTGTATCGCCCGACCTGTCTAATTGCTCAACGAAAAGATCTGCTTCGTATGCAACTGGAGTTGTAAGACCAGTATTTGCACTATGCGCATTCATACCGTTCATCCATCTTTCCATTGCATTTCTGATAGCAAAATCAGTATCATTGATAATTGTGACTGTCCACACATCGAAAGTTCTATCTCCGGCCATTTTTAATTGTCGACCACGGAATGGTACGAGAATTTGACCTAATGTAGATCCAGGTAGCTGAGCGGTTTCACAAAGAAACGATGTCAGTTCTGCATCTCCATTAGCATAGCCAGGAAAGTTTATTGTAGCTTTGAAGAGGTTAGGACGAGCCCCACCGCCTCTAAGCTTTGATTTAAAATCATCTACGCCTAATACTGCCATTTTCTACCTCCTAAACTGTGCCAACGACTTCTTCAAAGTCGACACCAGTTCTAACAGCTACAAAGTTAAGTGTAACATAGTTGATAGATCTAGCCGGCTTAATGAAGATACTTGCGATAAATTCATTTCTGTCGATTACTGCAGGTGTATTATTAGTTTCATCTGCTACGACTCTAAAATCTGTAATACCGCGTCTACCTTTAACTTCACGTAATACCGGTTCAACGATATTAACAAACTCAGCTCTTGTGAATTCATCGTTGAATTCAAAGAGTACTTGTTCTGCAGCTCTAGAAATCGCTCTTTCTAATACTAAGAACAATCTTCTTACATTGATTCTATCAAATGCAGAAGGTCTTGCAAGTTTTGTTTTATCACCAAATAATATTACCCCAGCTCCAGGAATGTTTGCAATTGGATTTACACCAGCTTTATAGAGTGTATCTCTTTGAGGCTTTGTAGGTGAAAACGCAATTGAAGTGATCCCAAGATACTGTCCTCTTCTTGATCCTGCAGGCGAAAACCAAGGTGCTCTGTTTAAATCAGTAGCTGCCATTATTCCAGCAGTTGAAGAACTAGCAGGTATCTCTATGTATTGATCGTTAAATTTATCATACACTTTAAGATAGTTTCCATCCATTATTAGATAAGAAGATTTAGTAAACGTATCAGCAGTAGCAACAATGTTTGTAACTATTGAGCTAGCATTATTTATGTTAAGCACATCATTTCTTGCTGGTGAAGCTACAACAACGCAATCTTTTCTTAATGATTGTGCAGTAGCTACTAAATCATTTACTACTGTAGTTTGATCTGTTCTGCTAGTCATACCTGGGCAAAACAGAAAATCTATTTCTACTTGATCTTTATCTTCAAAAAGATCGTAGCCTGATAAAATATCAGAAGTTGTAAATGTATCAACATCAACGCCTCCGCCAAAATCATAATCAATATCTGTATTAAGAGTACCAGTTACTTTTGCGAAGTTGTCTCCACTGTCTATTGCTGTACCAGCAGCAGCTTGAGAACCTAACGTATTTTGAAAATCTGAATCAAAATCTACATGCCATACATATTGAGATGTATTGTTAATTATGTCTTTAATATAATTAGTAGTACCATCTGTATTTTTAGCATTAGATCCTAATGAAGCGAAAGCATATCTTTCAAGTATTGTGCCTTGAGTACCTGTAAATTTGCCTCCTTTGTCGATGATAGCAACATGAACTTCATCATTACTTGCATTATTATTACTAGCAAATGTAGATGTTCCAGGTGCAGCATCGAATTCATTTTTATATGACCAAGTATCAAAAGCTGAATCTCCTTCTGAGTATGGGCATATTGACACCTGTAAACTATTACCTAGTGTTCCAGGATATTTTGCTACAAAGGTGTGCAGATCTGTGTCTAAGCCTGATAGCTGTGAATTAAAATCTGCTTCATTTTTCACAACTTCTGTTGGTAATCCAGCAGCTGTAGCTGCAGCTGTTTGACCTGTAGTTGACACTGCATTTTTAGCAACAGAATCAATTACTCTTACAGTTTGAAGTGAGTTAGAGTATTTTAAAAAGAAATTAGCTCTATGAAATGAAAACGTTGTTGCGGAATCTGGTGCGCCAAAGGTATCAACTAATTCTTGTTCTGAACTAATCTTAACTCTTTGTTCGACTGGACCCCATAGTGAATTTATTACAGTTGCGCCTGTAGTTGACTGGACATTAGGCACGCCACCAGTCAGGTCTATTTCTTTGACAACAACCGCAGGTGATTCGGACGGTGTAGAGAGTGCCATTCTATTTTCCTCATTCTTTTATACGGTTAACATTATACGAATATTCAAGTGTTACCATTATTTATAATATTACAAGTCTCTATCATACTCTATAGCCCATGGGTGCTCTTCATTCGGTTCTATTCTATTAACATGTTCACTCCCATTATCGATAAAGCCAAAGGGTACAATGTCTTCTTCTATCTCTTTTAATTTTTGTCTAAAAATCATATCTTTAATATTAATATCTGTTAAGTTAGAGAAATAAGATGAAGAAACAAAATAACCAAACATCACAAGATTCATAACTAAATCATCATTATTACCAACTGCGGCTTGATATGTTTGTCCTTTAGCTTCAAATGTAGATATTTCTAATATTGTTTGCTCATCGACTACCGATAATTTTTTATTTTCCAAAAGATCTTTTAACGCACTACATCCTAATCTTTTTGACTTTCTATTTATATCAATGCCAACAGCATTAGCTTTTACTGCAGATTCAACATAAACATTTTCGTATTCTAAATCATAATATAAACCATTACATACAACTGCACCTTGATCGTTTGACTCAATAATGCAATAAGCTTTGTTATAGACATTAGCGTACTTATATATAATATTAGGGAAGAGTAATGGCGAGATAGTATTATTGCGATACACAACCACCTGCTCGAAAGGGCGAACGTTAATATCGATCAGACTAAAGGTAGAATAGTCCTGTCCTCTTCCCTTTGATACATCAGCAACTAAAATATATTCATGATCTTTTATTGGTTCTTTATAAATTAAACAATCACCACCTTCTAAATATTTTTTAGGTGGAGATGCTCTTAAATCTAATAACGTTTGAGCATTAATTAATGTATTACCTGTTCCAAAGAATGTATTTCCAAATTCTTGATCAAATTGAATTTGTGAAGTATTGTTAATAGTTTCTTCTTTCCACTTTTCATCTCTTCCAGGTACGTCGTGCCAATCAACTCTAAAGTTTTTATATTCGTTCACGCCTTGGATTGATCCTTCCCATATCTTATGAAAGGTATTACCAATGCCATTCGCTGTTGAAGTTACTATAATTTTAGTATCAGCACCAGAAGACACAACAGGATATGTCGAAGTATAAAACTCTGCAGCTCTTTCAACAAATGCGAATTCATCTAAATACAATAAGTTAATTGAAAGTCCGCGAATAGAAGATCCTGTAGTTGCAGCAGCTATAATTCTACTATTATTACTAAAATCTATATTCGATTTATTTAAAGCTTTACAACCAGGCTGTAAGAAGAATGGTATGTTTTCAAGCATTATTGTAATCCTTGATAACATTTCTCTTGCAGTAGCACCTTTGTTAGCTAAAACTGCAATTGATTTTTCTGATTGGAATAATGCAAACCAAAGTAGATATCCACAGGCTGATATTGATTTACCAGATTGTCTACAAGCAAGAACAACATTAAATCTATTATCTTCAAACTGTTTAAACATTTTCTTTTGATATGGATATAATTCAAATGGAACTAATCCTCTATCTAAAGAAATAATCTTTGCATATTTTTCTACAAAATATACAGGATCTTTCATACACTTGGCATATTCTAGAACTTCTTCCTGTGTGAAGTTAGAAGTAATACCGTCTTTTTTTATATTAGGATTGCCTAGATAGTTTTCATTCTTGTTTTGGAGTGACATTCACTATTTCCGATTCATTCTTTAGTAGCTTTTGAAGCTCAGTCGTAGAACCCACAAAGAGATTATTTGTTGTATTTGCAACCTTTTTCACTTCTTCTTTTTTGTCAATATCTTTTTTCTTTTTATTTAGATCCATTAATCTATCGTTAACATCAGAAATATTTTTTATCATACCAGATAAAACTTCAAATGCACGTGGATGCTCACTTTCTCGTGCAACTTCTATCATAAGTTCAAGACTTTGTTTTCCTTTTTCTACTAATTCATAGTAAGTATCTCGAGAATACTTATAATCATTATCGATATTCTTTTCTTCTGGCGGAAAAAACTTTTCCATATCTTTTTTATTACTCATGAAGAGTTACCAATCCACGATTTTTAATATGTTCATTTTCTATATCATCTTTTGATTGACCATAGTATCTTACAGCATGATGTTTTTCAACCATATAATCATTAATAGATTGATCAGCATAGTTGGTTGTTCTCCATAATTCACCTAATATTCTACCAAACTTACCTTCTGCATCTTTTTGTGTTTTAAGAATAATACCGCCTTCATCATCTAGCATTCCAGTTAAGAATTTCTTTGCTGCCAAACCATATTTTTTTTCTTCTAAGTCTCGTGTTCTTGATTCTGGTGTATCAATTCCATATAACCTTATTCGCTCTTTATGTAACCAAACACCAAATCCTAAATCAATATCAACATCTACTGTGTCGCCATCAATTATCTTTACTACTTTACATCTATATTCATACATTGTTAACTCGCACTATCTAAAATTGCTGTTGAAAATCCAAAGGTACTGTCATCTAAACCTATAACGTCTGCTGGATTAGGTGTAACAACTATTGTTTCTAATCCTATATCAGAATCTCTAAGTCCTGCATTGATGTCGAATATCTTCGCTCGAGCATCGCGTATGATGCTGGTATCTGCAATTGGACCATGATAACTTATCTTCATCTCAAAGTCCAAACTGTAAATTATTGTTCTTCTTTGTTCCATCGCTCCTTCAAAATCATCTGAAAAAGAAACACCTTGTATTATAATTTGTACATCTTCTTTAAAATCAGGATACTCAGTTGCAAATGGTTTAATAGTTAATGCATATTGTGGATTAAATGTAGGAAGTATTTGTTCTACAATTTGTAATGCATCATCTTGTGATTTAGCATATGCATTTAATTGAAAATTTATTGAATAAGGAACTGGATTAAAAAACTTTTGTCTTTTATTTACTTCACCTGTTGATGAATTTGTAGTAAAATTTCCAACTTTAGCTAATTGCCTTTGAGCATCATATGTTAAAGATACAATTTCAAATGACATTCTTGGAAGTTTAATAGCAACTTGAGTATCATTTACTAAATCCGGATTCTCTCGTATTCTTTCTAAATATTTTTGCTTAGGCGCATACGCTAATGGAACTCTAAGTTGACTTATAGCTGCTCCTGCAGAATTTTGTCTTACAACATAAATGTTATTAAACAATCTGCCAAATAAAGCAACTGCTTTTTTTGTTTTTGAATGATAAAAGTGTCCACCAAACATTAGTTATTACTCACATCGCCGAATGGATTAGATTCACTGAAATCGATAAAATCTGCTCCGGTTGAAAAATCTGCATTTTGCTCGTTTTCAGATAATTGATTATCTTCAACAACAAGTGATATAACACCTTCTGCGCCTGTAGTTAAACCAGTGACAGTAGCACTAGTAGCAAAAGTGTGGTATTTACCATCATCTGCCCCTGCATGTATAATATGTAACTTATCATCAGAATCAGAATATTTTGCAACTTCGCCTCTCATTATAGTATCACCACTTGGTGATGTAATTGTTTCACCAACTTTAAAAGGACTACCAGTTAAACTAGTTAACGATAAAATATATCTGTATGCGTATTTGAGTTCTAGATTATCTAATACATCAACACCTGTATCCATATCTTCACCAGTGTATTCAAACAATTGACATCTCATTTTATAAACTGGCAAATTACTTAATTGATAAAACGGTTGTTCGTGTTCTACATGCATTATTTGAAAAAAAGATTTACTTAAAGGTAGATATATTACATCACCTTCAGCTGGTCTTTTAGATGTGATTTCATTATCATACCTTTGTACAGTTTGTTCCCATCTTTTTCTTGCAACTATAAATGTAGCTTCATCTCTTATTTCTACACCAAATCTAGTAAATAAATCTCCTTCACCCTCAAACCCTTCAGTGTTTTCAATATACATTTCAATAACATGTGACGAATTAAAACTTGATACAGGATCATCTCCAAGTATCTTATCTTCATTTACAATATCTCGAGGTAAATAGTAAACGTCTTGACCATAAGTCTTGAGCGCCTCAATAACTATATCTTCATAAAGGTGCTGCTCTGATCTTACTTTTTGACTAAAATATAAGTTTGTTGCCATATTACCCTACGAAAAAGTCTGGTGGAAATTCGTGTTCTAATCTCAAGTTTTCTCTGAGAGTTGCAATCTCTGTAGTTGCATCATCATATATTTGTCTTCCGTTTAAAATGACTCCTCCAGGTAGTTGCATTCCTTCAAACTTAATTAAGTTTTGACCCCACTGCTGTTTAATTAATGCAGTAGTATATTCTTTTACAAACATATCATTAAATATAGAAGTGTGAGTATTTTCATTTATTTCTGTATAAACTTCTGCTACTATATAATCACCTGCTTTTATATCACCATCGGCGAAATCTCCAAAAACATATAATCTATTTTGTCTTCGTGAAAATTGAACTTGTGGTGTGCCATTTAATTTCATATCTAATAACGATAAGTATTGCTGCATTTGCTCGTAGTATGCAAGATCACCTGCAAAATTCATAAGATCAGCAATGTCATTTAACATCATTTGATATTTAATGTCAAAGAAATTTCTAGAATTATTAAAAGAGCTTGATAACGGAAACATTTTAGAAACAAATATGATATTATCTGCTAAAGTGATATAACGATTTGTTACGTCATCAGCAGTAACTAAATGTTTAAGATACGTTCTAACAGTTGCATCAGAATGAAACTCACGATAATATTGTAAAGCTTCGTCTACTCTATCTTCCAATTGATCTTCGTCTACGTTGACTTCAATAACTGGTTCGCCTAAACGCCTTTTACAATAATCTATAAGAGTTGCGCGTGATGTAGGAGCTGCCATTTTTTAAATCCTTTTATGTTATTTATAACATTACTATTATTTATAACATTACGAATATGTAAACTTTAATTATTGTTTTTTAAAACTACTCTAGAATCACCTATTTCAGCGTTAAAACTTATTATTATTCTATCTTTTTTACCAAAATAAGGAAGCGCACTATGTTTTATAAATCCAGGAAAAATTAATAATTTGCCATCTTCTGGCGCTGCGTCAATACTATTGACACCAACATATTCATTGCCAACTAATTGATTTATAACATCGCTCATTGGGCTGTAGAATCTATTGATACCATTTTGAGTTTCTATATTTGCATCTCCGATATCAGCATAAAAAATTCCACACCACGATGCATATGGATGTGCATGAACATCATGATAACCTTTATTTTTTGTGATATGATACCAGCTGTCTAATGGTTTTATAATCCAATGAGAAACATCAGTAAAATCTGAATTAACATTAACTGCAACGTTTAATACACTATTCAAACAAAATCTTTTTATTTCATTAAAAATTTTATTTTCTTGATTATCAAATAAATTAGGATAACTTTCTTCTAAAAATTTTTTATGAGGTTGTTCGTGTGGCCCTATTGCTCCAGATTCAAAATTTTTAGGTTTAGGAAGTTTAATTTCTTTAATAAAATTAACTATTTCATTTTTAATTTTATCGTAATCAGGCATTTGGCATTCATATATTATGCCTGGCCAACCATAGCCTGCTGTTATTTCAATTTTTTTATTATCTTTTTCCAATTCAATTATCCTTTTCATGTTAAATAATTATTTATATTAGTATTTTATTAAGAACTCCATGCTTGAATAGGTCCAGCAACTCCTGAAGCAGAATCTCCTCCACCGCCTCCTGCTGCGGCA
>Ga0213859_10000400_pt1 | contig 19547 bp, 11 predicted proteins | sample PICome_2_FD_160133 | JGI IMG/M metagenome (GOLD analysis project Ga0213859, IMG submission 160133) | Coastal seawater microbial communities near Pivers Island, North Carolina, United States - PICO304 | ecosystem: Environmental > Aquatic > Marine > Coastal | place: USA: North Carolina...
GTCTTAGTATCTCATCTTCAACCCTAACAAAGGTATTCTACAGGGATTTTAGAGTCTTGTCAAGTGCTTTGAGCACCTTTAATATTATCAGTGAAATTAGCAGTAATTAAAACATATGGAACAGTAGTCACAGAACGCTTGATTGATTTACCAGCAGCACCTCCTAATGTACCGTCCACTCCATTACCTCCTGCAAAACCAGATGTTGAGCCTCCAGTGCATGTAATTTCACATTGTGGAGGTACAAATCCTCCTCCACCACAATATGCAGTTCCTCCACCAACTACATTACCTCCTCCACCATTATCACCTTTTTGATATCCTATAGCATTAAGAACTGTGCCAACTCGACTAACTCCAGGTTGTCCAAAATCACCACCATTTCCACCAGCCTTATTATATCCTGATGCACCACCTGTTCCACTATTGTTGTGATTATTAGATGTTGCTGGATTTCTTGCACCACCCGATTGACCTGTTACTGCTGCAGTTTGATTTGAATATCCTGCACCAGTTCCTCCAAAACCACCTGCAATTGCAACAGCACCTGTACCACCACTTCCAACATCATTACTACAATATCCAGTACAAGGACCGTCGCCGCAAAGAGGATCATTATTTCCACCATTTCCACCTTGTCCACCATTTCCACCACCAGCACCTTGTCCTCCCCCACCACCACCGGCATAGAGTTTTGCACCACTTAAAAGTATTAGATAATTGTTAGTTGAACTACTATCACTCCAGGCAAAAGCATCTCCACCATCACCTCCAGCTCCAGGAGCAGCAAAAGTACCAGTACCAGCAGAACCTGACTTTCCGTATATTGCACCAGTGGAAGATATCTTAATTGATAAATTATTGGTTGTTGCAGATAAAGTTGCTGCAGCAGTTGCAGTATTTGAACCAATAGTAGCATCAATAAAGAACCACTTACGAATGTTATCATCTAAATTGCCATTCCAAGACTGGGAACTAATATTTAAATTAAGATCATCAGCACCTGTCTGTTGAAGATAGTAATATTTGATTGCATTCACAAACTGAGAAGTTTTCCAGTTAGTTGAAGTTGCAACAGCACTATTTTCAGTGCAGTTTGGAACGGCAGGAACTTTATAATCAATATCAGATTCTACACCACTAGGGAAGGAAACTCCATCGTCAGTGAAAGATGTCTGTCTTAGTAACTGTGAAGCACTTACGGGACCTGTATCATCAGGGAATGACTCACTACCAGAGTAAGTATCTCGTGGTTCTGCCTTCAAAAAGTGCCTTCTTAAAGTTGAGAACTTTATATCTGATAGTGTGGTTATATTTGGTCCAGCGGTTACTGCTGCGGAGATTGCCATAATTAACTACTCGTAACTGTTTCCCAACCTGTTCCATTATAAAATTGAAGTTTATTTAAATCAGTATTGTATATCATTCCTCCTGATACCACTACCAATGCATTTCTAGCAACAGTGGATAACTTTGGAGGTATCATATATGCACCTAAACCACTAGCATCTGAAAAATCTACAGCAGATTTTGGAGCAGTAGTTCCGACACCAACATTTTTAAATATTGCATTTCCTTGTAAACAATCTAAACCAGCACCCGATAATGAATTGCTTGTGGTATTAATACCAATTTGATTTCCCACATCAAGGGAACCAGTAATATTCGCAGCTGCAAATGTGCTGATACCAGACGTAGCATTGATATTAAAAGATTGAACACCACTTAAGGTTACACTCGCATTCAAGTTTCCTACAACAGTTACATCACCATCAAAGTGTGCATTTCCAGTGAATGTGGAGATACCACCAACACTGAGTTTATGTTCTGGTGATGTATCATTAATGCCAAGATTACCATCATATGTGAGGGTCATCAAGTTAGCACCAGTTTGACCGTAAATCCATCTAAAGTTTCCTGTAGTTCCTGTACCCGTTCCTTGATGAATATAACTATCAACACTACCTACATCATAATTAATAAATTCTAATTTCTTATCATTAAATCTTATCAGTGAAGAACTGTTGCCTAAACCAACAGACTGACCGACAGAAATCTGTGCTCTATTGTTGGGTGCAATAATCTCTAAAGTTGCATTAGAACCGGTATCTTTTATTGTAAGATTTTGTGTTGGATTAGTCGTTCCGATACCAACACTACCAGTTGCAGTAATATTACCACTTGAACCTGTCAGTGATACATTACCACTTGAAAGAGAGACTGATGCTCCAGTTACACTACCAACTGTAATATCTGGAGTTCCAGTAAGACCACCAGCAGTTCCTGTAGTGTTCTGATTCAGAGTTGCAACTCTTGCAGCAGCAATCGTCCCAGATGAAATATTACTACCATTTAGATTAGTTAAGTTTGCACCAGATACTGCTGGAAGTGTTGCAGGGAATCGTGCATCTGGTATTGTTCCTGTCGATAATTCACTAGCACTGGCATTACCAACAAAACTTGCTGCAGTTACAATACCAGTAATATTTGCATCACCAGTGACTCCCAACTGTTGATTGGGAGTTACATCTGTTCCAATGCCAATTCTTCTTGTTGTTACGAGTCCTACACTATCAGGTGCAACCCAGGCATCGGTAATTGCATATCCGACTAAATTAGAAATTCCTCCATTTCCAAGATCTATTTCAGTTACTGTAAGAACTCCACTAATATGTGCATTATTTGCGGTTATGAATCCAACAGTGGTTATACCGGCAACTTCAAGTCCACCGGAGACATATACATTATTTACAGTTGTAAGTCCAGTAACTCTTAAACCTTTATCTCCATAAACATTTAAAAAATATTCAGAAGGAGTCGAAGTTCCAATTCCAACTAAACCGTTTGGATTAACTACAAAATTATCATTGTCAACCTGAACACCATTCCTAAAATTAAATGACTTTCTAATATTTGCCATTACTATAAGCTTTAGAGTTATTTATCACCCTCAAGTCGTTCCACCTTTTCGGCAAGTGACTTAACGGCTTCTACAAGTAGAGGAACAACCTTGTGGTAATCAACAGCAAGATAACCATTATCTCTTTCAACAACTGCCTCGGGCAGAACCTCATGAATCTCTTGTGCAATCAGACCAACATCGTGTCCAGACTTGTTAGACTTATCATTCCAATCAAATGTATTACCACTGATTGAAATAACCTTGGCAAGTGGATCATCAATAGGTGTAATGTTATCCTTCAATCTTTCGTCTGAAGAATAGAATGCTGTAATATCACCTGTTACTCTGAGCTCACCACTAATGCTTGCACCAGTACTAATAGTTTCAAATTTCTTGTTGCCGGAGTAATAGAGTTCTACTGCACCGTTTTTAATAAATCTTCCCATGATATTAAATGGATCAAGGGATTGAATTTGTACATCATCCCCCTGAAGATTTAAATTACCAGATCCTAATTCTTTTATAATACTATTGTTTGTACCAGAATTGTGATAAATCTCCAGATCAAGACCATCACCAAAATATAGTTTCTTATCATCAGGGAAGAACATACTTCCTCCGATATTCACATTCTTGGCAATACCCACACCACCATTGACAACAAGTGCTCCAGATGTTGTGCCTGTAGAATCAGTTTCATTGGAGATTTTAACAGTTTCTGTAGCCTTTATCTTCCCATTGAATGTAACAGGACCATCAAACTGTGAGAGAACTTGTTTTGAATCCCCACCCTCTACAAGCAATCTTTCCTTGATAATAACTTCATCAAATACTGCACTCAATCTCGATGGATCTTCACCTGTTACAGTAGAAACTGGAATATCAAAGTTAGTCTCTTCACCAGTTGCAGAGGAAATCTTCTTGTTGCCAATATAGAAATCACCCTTGTTATTCATACCAGTATAAACAACAATACCAGAGGATCTTTCTTGTGCCTGTGATAAGAACTCTTCTCTCTCTGTAATGGTTCTGTCCTGAACCTGTGGAAGTGCCGTAGAATAGTTACCAGGACCATATCCAAGATATTCAAATGTATGACCAGATGCTCTCAGAATAGATGGTCTGTGGAATTCAATCGCAGGAACTTTAATTCTCTTAATTACTGAATTTTGTGCGTGAATATTTGGTCTAGTTGCAAGTGCACCACGAATGACTGTAATTTTACTACCAACATCAAGAGTTGATGCAGCAACTCTCATAATCTCATCATTAACCTGAACATATGTTCCAAGTGGAAATCTTTCAATAACTCCACCCTGTGCACCACTTACAGCAAATTTGGTAGTGCTAACACCAACACCACCAGATTCAGTGAGTGTTAATATCTCATTATCAAAGAGTGTAATTCCTCTTGCCTGTAAGTTTTCATCTGTCTTATCAGAAACACCTTCATTGGATGATAGTCCATGCTTCAGAATAAACCCTGATGCTGCTCCAATACCACCAGACACTGTGAAAGTATTCACTCCTACTACAGTATCTACAATGTAGTCTCCTACATTATTATTACTACCATCAATAGATCTAAACTTATTACCAACTGCTAGTCCATGTCCCGTTGCAGTAATAGTATCTCCAGAGGCAGTAAATACAACGGAAGGGCCAGTTATAAATCCATAATGATCTGAAGTGATTACAGGATCTCCAGTTGTTCTTGCAATTGAAACACTATTTTTTGCAGTAACTCCAGAAATACGATGATATGTATCATCTTGAGTTCCAACACCAGTAAACTGAACTACCTGACCAATAGCAGAAGAAATGCCACTTGATATAACAGTAAATTGATTGCCAGTTCCCGATCCAATAGCACCAGTATCTAAGTAATATGTTCCTGCAGAATAATTAGAACCACCATTAATGATATCTACCGAAGAAATATTTCCTCCTGCCTGAACAACAACTTTTGCAGTTGCACCGTTCCAAGTTGTCAATCCAGCATTATCATAAATTTTTACATTATAATATGTTCCAGGAGTGAATCCGTTGGTTACTCCTGGTGTAGATCCAGTAGCAATACCTGCAAAACCATGATTTCTATCAAAAACAATTGTCGGTGATGTTGAGTTTGAATTTGCGACTGAAGATATATCAAGACCAATTCCCAATGTAGGAAGTAATTTGTCTATACTTTCTCTTGTAATACTCTTCTTCAGATCATCTGTCTGAACTTCTCCGATAGGTGACCTTAGGGCATAGGTTTTTGTAGAATTTGGATTATCATTAATATTATCTCGATCAAGTTGTGGATATAGATCGGTTACATTCTGACTATACTTCAGGTTTGTAAACTCGTTCTGTATCGTATTATTTGAATTCAGTGTATAGATGTGATATACACCGTTTTGATCTCCATCATCATACTCTGAAATAACTTCGTTTCTATAAACATACAGATTTTCTTGTAGATTATTTCTTTCAAATCTTGGAGATGATGTTGATCTTACATTTACATCATTTGTAAATGATGCTCCTGGTGTTGTTGCTGTTGTATAGGTGAAGGTTAAATCATCCGTAATAGTAACAGTAAATGTTCCGTTATATCCCTTATCAATTAATCCAGCGGTATTTGTGGAGTCAGTGACATTCTTGATAATAACAGAATCACCAGTCTTTAAGTTATGTGGAATCTCTGAAACAATAGTAACCGTTGGTGCAGAGAAAGAACAGTTGCTGATAAATCTTGGATTACGATCATATTCGTAATTAGAAGAATCAATAGTAGTTCTATTTGTATCTGCAGCACCAACATATCCAGTTGAACTCGACTCTTGAATAATAAATCCTGCTTCTGGTGTCTTTGCATTTTCAAGTTGACTTGGAACTACAACTCTGAGTTTGTAAATCTTTTCATCAAGACTTCTGTTATCTGCAATTCTCTTAATTGTAGTTGGTTCTGATGCACCACTACCTGAAAGTGCTCCGATTGTATTTCCAGTAGCACTTACATTAATATACCATTGACCTGCACTTGAATCCCACTGAACTGGACTTCCAACATCTCCGGCATCCTTATCAGAAACTCTCGTAATAACTTTAAGGTTAGTCCCACCATATACTGTAATTACATCACCTGCATCTGCTTCTGCTCTTGATGCTGCAAGTTTAAATTTCTTATTAGCAGTTCTAATTGCATAATATACAGTATTTGTCCTTATATTTTCTGGCAAATCTCCATCATCACTAATCATAACCACCTTTTCACCAGTCAATAATTTATGGTTTGTAGATGTAGTGAATTCATTAAGAGTAGGACCAGAACTTATTGTAGACTCAGTAAATGATGAATTGCCAAGAGGCATTATAATATCTGCCGAATTGCTCCCTAAGAACAACTTATCACCTACCTTTGCACCAACACGATATCCTTGTGTGAGAACTGGTGGTTTGACTTTCTCGTTATTAAATCCAAAGAGATATAATTTTGTCGTAGTATTTGATGCACCCTGATCAATAGTCAACCAGTCAATTTCTTCCTCTGTTGATTCAATTGCTCTTGGTGGAATAATGTGAGTAATGAATGCCTTATCATCTTTCGCAAATGCCTCTTTCTTAAATCCATCTGCAATAAGAGATAATTGTCCAAAGTTAGAGTTGGAATTGGTAATCGATGCGTCTCCACCAGTCTCAGCAACGAAATGTTTATTATATCCAATCGCAAAGACAGAAACAACCTGAACGATTGCATCATTACTGAGTTTAATGTGTGTTTGTTCCCAACCTTGACGATAAATGGAACCAGAATCTAAATGATATACAGTTCCAGATGATGAAGAGTTAGCAGCCAAGTCTGGATCAAATTGTGTGCCACTAGAATAGAAATTATTCTCATACTGTCTACTGGATTCATTATATTTTACAAATGCACGATCGTCCTTTTGAAGGCTAACGCCTGTGAATTGCGCGACAACCATTGAACGGAATCCAGTTGACTTGCTTCCATCGGCGTGCATTCCATTCATACCCCATACAGAACGCATGGAGATATTGAAGATATAAGGAGATGCACCAGTTACAGTGTCAGTCTCAATTACAACCTCACCCTGATTTGTAAATGGTCCAGGACTAATAAGTGAGGGATCTGCTGTTAATGAATAGAAGAAAATATTATCATTATCTTGATCAATATCAGTTACTTTTGTGGAGATATTATATGCATTTTCTCCACTTACACCTCTAATACGAATGGGAGTTCCTACATTTAGTCCGTGTGCTCCCTGTGTAGTAACAGTAATTCTTCTAGTTGGAGTTAAACCATCACCGGCCTGAATTGCACTGATATTAATTGGATCCGCAGCAAATGCACCAACAATTTCAAATTCTGGTCTTCTGGGATTGAATCCTAAATCATTCGCTGGAAATACATCATCAAGGTCAATTTCTCTACCAGAACCAGAAGCATATGCATTAGAAAGTTTTGCATAATACATCTGAAGGTCTGTGAGACCTGTACTACCAACTTCATTTACACCATCAGCATATTCAAATACTGTGAGTTTATGGTGTGAGAATGTTGGAGTTGATTTCTGAGAAAAATCATTCGACTGTGTATAAACAGTTCCAAATTCATCTGCATCAAAGATAGAGAACTGCCAGAAATAACATGCTCCAGTAATTCTGAAGATAGCAGTGGATGCTATGGCATCATAAGTTGGATTAGGAACATAAAGTGGACGCAGTTTAGTCTTTCTCAAGTCAAGACCAACAATTGAAGTTCCACGAGGAACAATTACACCACCATTTACACTGTTAAACTTATAAAGATCATTATCTTTCTGAGTTAAATCAAAGACAGAATTTAAATTTAATGGTAAGGTTCTTACTGCAGAACCGTCAGGTGTGGATACTACACCCGAACCATTAATAGTGTATCCCGGTCTGTTATCAATGACGTGCTCACCGGGCATCAATAGAATTGTAGTCTTCTCTACAATATCATTACTATTTCCCTTTACATATGAAAATCTTGCTGCCTCAATCAGAGCTCTCTGAAGTGTTTTAAAAGGTCTGGCAAGTGAATTTCCAGTATTGGCAATACTATCTGTTGAGTCCAAATCAGAAGGACTTACATATAATATACGACCTTCAGTATTCTTAATAATAGAATCCAGTTTGTTGAGCGGCATTGTATTTCTGCTTCTATACTATTTGCTATGATTTATTTATCCGAGCAAATCTTCCTCACCATTATAGAAACTCTGAATATCCTCTGGTAAATTTTCTGGATTTGTAAGTTCTATTGCATCAAAACAAGGATGACATTGTTCTGCAATCAAATAACTCGAACCCTTGTAAATATCATCACTTGAATACACTGGACTATTATCTGCTTCTTCTACAATATCTCTATCATACAAGTAACCCTCGTCCAAGTCATCAAATGTAAAAGGAACATCATTAAGGAAAAACATCTTGACGATAGCATTACCTTCATTGAACCAACAATATCTTGTAGTTACTGGATATGACATAAGGTTATTCTTTTCTGATATTTATTTTACATCTCATCAATCATTTTGATGGTGTTTGTTAAGACATTTGCCCCATTGATACACATCTGGTCTGTGGTCTTTTCCTTTGGAGAATGACTGATACCGCCAATTGATGGAACAAATATCATACCCATCGGACAGAAGGTAAAGTTCTGTGCATCGTGTGATGCTCTTGACGGCATCTCAATACTCTTCAAATCTCCACAAGATTGTGATATAAACTCCATAATCTTCTTATCACACAGTGCAGGTTCTGACTGATGAGAGATTTCATATCTTAAATCAAACTTCTTACATACATCTTCTACAAAACTCTCCATCGTATCAGCATACAAATCTCGTACCTGTAATGTAAAGTCAACACGACCAGGAACAACACTGAATGCATTTGGATGAACATCTAATACACCCACAGTTGCAACCAATCCATCACACTCTTGTGCTTTCTTATTGATGTAAGTAATAATCTCTGCAGTCTTTACGAGAGCATCATCTCTCATATTCATTGGTGTGGTTCCTGCATGGTTCTCTTGTCCAAATACAGAAACAGAGCACCTTCTCTGCCCTACGATACCCTGAACGATACCAATATCTAATTGTTGAAAGTCTAATACTGGCCCTTGTTCTACATGAAGTTCTAAGAATGCTTTGATATCTGGTTTATCAGAAGTGTAACCTATAGAACCATCCATAGTATTCTCTTCATCACGGAAGATAACAACTTCTAGTGGATGTTTTAGTTTACCTTTGAGTTCTCTTGCTGCTTCGATACCTGCTAGAACACCCAGAGCACCATCATACTTACCGGCAGTTGCTACCGTGTCGGTGTGAGAACCAGTTACAATCGGTGGTCCTTCACCATCAATCCTACCGATGATATTACCATACTCATCATACCTTACCTGTAACCCATCTTCTAACATCCATTGGATTACATATGCATTACCAGTCTCATCGGCAACACTATATGCTGGTCTCGGTAGAGTTTCTGATAGTTCTTCAATACGATCAATGAGTTTCATATTTTATTTTTATATAGTGCGAGCAGGGAGACTTGAACTCCCACGGGCACAATGCCCAACAGATTTTAAGTCTGGTGTGTCTACCGATTCCACCATGCTCGCAAGGTGGGTGATGAGGGATTCGAACCCCCGACTGCCTCCGTGTAAAGGAGGAACTCTACCACTGAGTTAATCACCCAAAAAAGAAGTCCCGCTGCCGACTTCAGACAAATGTAAATTTAAGGAGGAGATTCCCCAACTCAGCGATGTTGGGAATGGGGGATGCGAGGATCGAACTCGCCTCAGCCGAATTATGAGTTCGGTGCATTCACCAGATTGCTAATCCCCCTGATAGGAATGCCGGGAATTGAACCCGGATGACCCCGTTATAAGCAGGGCGCATTAACCGTTATGCGACACTCCCAGATGATGAACTACTGAGCTTCGTTATTGTTCTCAGTGTATATTCGTAAAAGTTCATCATCTGCGGGCATCATAACAGCAGCAGTCCCATCTTCTTTGACTATTCCTATAGTCTCTCCGTTCTCTACTCTCTTGTAGAGATCATCGAAATTTTCTTCCCACTCTTTAATTGTAAATACTTCCATAGTTTTTATCAGGCAACGGCAAGTTCAGCATACTCAATTTGATCGTCATTTAGATTGGCAGTGACAACTTCCAGGACATTCATAAACTGGTCAACAGTATCACACTCTACAAATTTCTGGTCTCCCTGATCAGACAGGAGAAGAAAAGAACGGGTGCAGACATCAATAACGATACCTTGAACGAACTCTTCAGTGTTTTGCATGGGGTGTTCCCTTGATTACCCCCATATTATAAGGCATATGGGCAGAGGTGTCAAGACTCCACTGACGGATTGACCTCTGTCCACCCATCTGATGCCACATTCACCGAAACATTGCTCATCAGAGTCCATCCGGTGCTCAGTCGAACAAATATTGGATTTCGTTCTTTTAGTGTGAAGATGACTTCCAAAGATCCATTGTTTAAATTAGATCCTCCATCATTTACAGTGAAACTCTGTGTTGTTCCTGCAAAAGGTGAAATTTGTGCTTGGTTAAGGGTCGCATGAATAAAACCACCTTCACCACCTCCACCACCTCTGGTATATGTGGTAGTGGTCACATAGTTATAACAGCATGTATTGGTTTGGAATAAAACTCCACTACCAGGACCGGCACAGTTTGGGCAACAGAAAGATGTTCCACATACAAAAAATCCACTACCACAAGATGGATAAAATCCACAACCACCAGTTGTAAAAGCAAAATTACCACCAGTAGTCGTATTAAAAGAACTAGTTCCACCAGCACTTCCGTCTCCACCCTCATTACCGGTTCCACCGGCTCGTGCTGCTACATTAGAGGAAAAGTTTCCACCAGTTTGTCCAGAATTTCCAGTAGAACTATCAACTACAGTGTATCCTGCAGTAGCAGAAAATCCTCCTCCACCACCAGCAGATGTTGTTACTGCTCCTCCACCTCCATTGGCAATAACACCAATAAATGATGTATTGCCACCAGAAGAACCACTACCATAAGATGATCCACTAACAGGTGCTCCACTTCCACCTTCACCTTTTGCGATTATAGTGGCAGTGGCAACTGCAGCAGGAATAGCAATATTACCACTAACTGTATAAACTGTCATTTACCACTTACCAATCGGACAAGACATAAAGGGCATTAGGACCTTTGCAGGCATAAAGCATCCACATTGCCTGCATTGTTTAAAGGTAGAAGAAAACTCAGGACATTCCTTACATATAGAATATCTTTCATCACCCTTTTGCTTGATTTGTTGTAAAAGATTTTGTTCTTCCATAATTAATTACCTTCTCCAGAATAATCTTTCCAAGATCTCAAAATATCCTCGGTGATTTCAACACTTTCTCCATCAATAGATATCATTCTCGAATTATCCTTTACTGGATTGAAAAATGACTTAGAACTATCTTTACTTTCAGAATATTCTTTCCAAGTCCTTTGTTCTCCCTTTGGATAGGTTTCTTTTACTGATGCAATTCTTCTATCAATATCTTCCAGGTAAGTTGTAACACCAACTCTAGACCAATACAAGGCATCTAGTTGCTCTTGCATTGTTGGATATGCATACATACGCATTTCCGTATAATCAAGAACTCTATCCTCTCGCAGTCTCTTTTGCTCTTCTTCTATCTTCTTTAAGTCTTCTTGACTCTTCTCCAGTGCTTCTTCGTTCTTACGATTAATAAGAGTGCTATATGGTTCAACATCAAAACTCTGACCCACAGAGAAAGGGACATCATCAAGATTATCAAAAGGAGTAATCTCTACTTTTAAAGGAATATACTTGGATATTTCCTCAAGAATTCTATCCTGGTCCCATCCCTTCTCAATGGCAACATGTGCTCGGGAATCATTATCAAATGTGACGAGTATATGACTGGTCGTAATATCAGAAATACGGGCTTCCATAGTTCAAATTTTATATCAATTCAATTATATCAGTATTTAGTGAGAAGTGCAAATCAGCTGATTCTCATAATAAAGGCAAGAGCATAATATGGTGGTCTGTTCTCGTGGTAATCATCTCCACCAGCAGATGTAGTTGCTGTGTTTCGGCCAGAACCTGCATTAGTTTTAACACCAGAATTACCTGCTGCAGCACTGGAATTAATATCGTAGTAATTGTGAGTGTGAGATGCAAGTTCAGCAACAGTCAGTTGATGAGCAGCTTCACCACCAATATCACCAGGTGCATATTGTCCACTCTCATTTACTGCACCAGTAGTAACATTAAATGTAGGACCTGCTTGAGAAGTCGTTCCAGTTTTGCTTATACTATGTGCTGCCATTATAAATCTATTTCTCAAGTCTGGAGTTCCATTGTTTCCATCACACAATGCCCAGTTACTTGATGGCAATGATGTTCCAGACCACATAATAATACCACCAATTGGCATTGTGATAGCATCGAGTCCAGCAGAACCAGAAGTATCATACCAAACATCACCAGGAACAGCACCAGTTGGTTCTGTTGCCTGAACATATCTTGTACCATATGCATTACTTGTATCTGGTATATTAATTTCATTACCATTGGTAACTGTAATTGGGTTAGTTCCAGTATAACTCGTTTGATTTACGGTAACATCAGAAACGGTGACTGTTGCAACATTACTAGAACCTGTTGCCGTAATTTGGTTACCTACAAAATTAATTTCATCAATACCACCAGCAGATCCAACCGTACTACCTTCATCTTTAACTGTTAATGTTGCATCTCCACTAGTAGTAGCATTTAATGTAGTTCCACTAATTGATAGATTAGTTCCTATATCAAGATATCTTAATTTACCATTATTACCAGGTCCAGCACTATTATCCCAGAAAACAATCCTATCATCATTGGGATCAACACCAGTAATTTCACCATTACTTACACCCAATACATCATCAACAGTTTCATCAACACCTATTCCTGCACCGGCAACAGCAGCAATAGTAAATTGATTAGCATTGTTCCTTGTAATTGTAATATTAGCACCACCAACAACCGTAATGTCATCATTAGTAGACCCATCACTTAGTCTAATCGCAGGATCATCATTATTACCACCAGTTTGAACAACACTTATATCATAAGTTTTACCTGCATCTTCATTTGCAGTTATAGTGGTGTCAGTAATATTCAATCCAGCACCGACAGTGAGATGCGTTGCTTTTCCTGCACTATCATCCCAGAAGAATATTTTATCTGAACCGGCATCATCAGCAGAAATTGTTGCTCCACTTACACTAAGTAAATCTGCAATTGTAGAATCGACACCTAATCCGGCACCGGCAACAGCAGCAATAGTAAATCCACCTGCTGCTACCGGATTGATGGTGATATTTGATCCGGCAGTGATTGTTACCTCATCAAAATCCACAACACCATCACTTAATTTCAATTTAGCATTATCACCATCATCTTCTGCTTCTAATTTTAATGCTCTCCATATCGGTGCATTAGTTCCATTATTATAGGCAAGAACTCTTCCATTTGCATTAGGTTCTGCTAAAAATGTTGTTGTGTCTGCTGCAGACTGATAAGGAATCGATCCCGCATCACCACCTTTAAGATTTGTTGCCAAACCAACAGTACCATCACTAATAATCAAATCACTAAGAACAGATTCTCTCTTATAATCTCTTATATAAAGAGAATTAGATCCAAGTCCAGTCCAATTCATGACAACAACACTTGCCCAAACTGCAGTAGAAGTTGGAGTATAATCAAAGGTTAGAGTTTGCCAACTCGTGTTCCCTGCTTGGTTATTATATGAGGGAGATAAAGCTTTCTGCCGGCTGTCTTCCTGTACTACAGGGTTAGTGGCTGAATTTGATACGTGCGTTTTTCCATTAGGAAGTTCTGCATCATACTCATAGAGCCTAACATAAACTCCATTAGAAGATGTAGCACTCGCACGAAGTTGAACACTAATTTTAAATTTTTCTCCACTATTAGTATTGCAACGGAATGCAGGGAATGCCATTCCTATGCTAGTATCACTATCACTCTGTAACTCAATTGCAGATTCAACTGTATTCCATTTTACACTATCATAGTCACTGTTATTGTATGCAGGTACTGCATCATATGGATTTCCTTTATACTTTACAATATTTAAAAGATCCTTGGAGGGATTATATGTAATACCAGCATCTGTATAAAGATTTTCTGGTGTGGCAGATCCATTATTACCATCAACAAAAGTAAGATAATGAGTAGCATCAGTACTATCGGTTACTGTTTCAATTTTTTGGGCATTTGTTACTGTCCCTGTAAGAACACCATCAATACTATTTGCATAAATGGTCTCCCATCTAAGAGAAGAAGATCCCAAATCAAAAGTTCCAGTTGATCCAGGATCAATTCCACCTTCATCAATTCTAGCAACTCTTGTTAGAGTAACGTTAACTCCACTAGTAACATTTGATAGAAGTTCAAAATCCATGTAAGCACTACTGGTGCTATCAGTATTAACTTCAATTCTTGCCGCATTTCCATTTTGCTCCGGTGTACCATTTTGATGATTAAAGGTAACATTCGCATTTCCCTTACCATCATTGACTGTAAGTGAAACACCACCAGAACCACGACCAGAAACAATATCTCCCGAAGTGCTTAAATCATTACTATTAGGATTATATTGAAGATGATCATCACCATATATGTTTTCATAGTTACCACTTGCATCATTGCTTATGAATGTTAGATAATGCTCCGCATTAGTGTCTCTTTGAGTTACCTTAACAGTATCAGATTGAGCAACAGTAGCAGCGCTAAAGTTAATTGGAATATTAGATGCGTCTGTGATTCTTCCTTTGGCATCAAAGGTTACAACACCAACTTGTGTAGAAGAACCAACATCTCCTGGAGTAATAATAGATGCCAATGTTGCCGAGGAAGTTACATTCTCGTGACCCTTAAAGTCAACATCCCAGGCAATATCTCCTGTTGCTGCAATGTTTCTTGAGTTGGTTAAAGAATCTGCAGTTGCGACGTTAGCATTACCAAAATCTATGCCAATAGTAGTAACTCCCGTAACTAATCCCTTGGCATTAACAGTGACCTGTGGAACCGTAGTCGAACTGCCAAAAGTTCCAACATCAGCATTGACGGTATCTAATGTCAATACTAAATTAACATTAGAAGTTCCATCAAATGAAACATTAGGAGCATCTCCATCTCCAGTAATCCTAAAGTTTCTTGCAGTTTCTAATTTAGTTGCAGTATCTGCGTTTCCTGTAATTGCTCCTATAAAAGTATTTGCATAAACATTATCCCACTTACTACCACTTGCTCCAAGATCTAATGTCCCATCCGTTGATGGTAAAATATTGGTATCAACATCACCAATGATGGATATTAAATCAGAATTTGAATTACCTAAGTCTACACTCCCATCAAGTCTCGTATTTCCATTTACATCTAACCAATAATTAGTGTCTAATGTTACTCCACGATTAATGAGAAGATTTCCTTCAGCATTGACTAAGAATTTCGTGTTAGTATTGTCAGTATGTCCTTGTGGTGAATCACTGAGTCTGATGTTTAATGCATAGAAATTATTACTACCTTGATCATCATCCATATCAAGGAGAATGCCATCATGATCACCATTGGAGGTTAATATATGAAGCATAGCCTCAGTTCCACCAGAACCAGAGGGATCTAAAGATATCCGTGAATTACCATTTCCAAATGTATGTGATCCAATTCCAGTGGCATTGAATTCTCCAGTGATTGTTAAATCATTGGTCGAAGGATTATAAGAAATACCGGCATCAGTATACAATAATTCATTTCCTCTGACTGAATTATTACTATCAACAAAAGTAAGATAATGAGTGCTATTTGTGCTGGTACTTCCAGTCTCTATTTCGGTTGCACTATCTGCATTTCCAGTGATTGCTCCTATAAAAGTATTTGCATAAACATTATCCCACTTACTACCACTTGCTCCAAGATCTAATGTTCCGTTAGTTGACGGTAAAATATTCGTATCAACATCACCAATGATGGATATTAAATCAGAATTTGCATCACCTAAATCTACACTCCCATTAACTGTTAAACTATTGGAAATAGTTACATTATTGGGGAGTCCAATAGTAAGTGTTTGATTATTAGCACTCGTTTCTATTTCATTTGTAGTTCCGGCAATGGTAAATGTTTGTGAATCTAAATCAACACTTCCTGTTCCACTATCACCAGCAAAATCCAAATCTTGTAAGGTGATATTATCATCAACGTATTTTTTAATTGACTGTTGTGTTGCCAGAGCATCATCTCTGTCCGACACCATATCATCTTCATCAAGGATTGCAGTAACAGCAATACCAGTATTAGAAAGAGTTAAACTTGCGGTTGTTGATGCGACAGAAACATTTAATGTGTCGAGGTTAGTGAACCCATCTACATTTAAACCATCAAGTTCAGTGTCACCATCTACATCAAGGTTCAATCCAATAAAAACACTCTTCTCTACACCAATACCACCTTCAGTGACAATAGAACCACTATCTTTACCAGTAGATTGTGTATTTTTATTTACAAAAAGAATATCATTAACTATAACATTTGATGAACCATCAGAATCAAGAGTTAGGTTCCCAGTACCACTCTTTGTTTTGATTGCATTACCTTCAACAACTACATTTCCAAGAGTTGAGATACCAGATACAGTTATAGCATCAAAATCACCTACACCAAAATCAAATGTTGCAATTGTTCCAATACCAGTAATATTGAGATTCTTTCCTACTATATCTTCTGCAACATTTAAATTTCCACCAACAAAAGAATTGCCTGTGACTGTAGATGTTCCGACAACATGTAATGTTTCATCTGGACTTGTCTCATTTATACCAACTTTACCATCTCCGGTAATACGAACTTTCTCAGAACTAGTCGTCGATGAATTTGGAGTGGTAAAGAACTTAAGTTCTCCACCATCCACAGCACCAGTAGGAACACTACCCACAATTCTTGCAGCAGTATAATCAACAGCAGAAGAATTACTATCATAATTTTGAAAATCAATTACTGCAAAATTGTTTGAAAGATTTCTTGCTCCACCAATAGTCAGTGTTCTGGTTTGACTCGATCCTTGAGTCCTCAACAACTTCAAATCATTAAAAATAGTTGTAATACCAGTTGCTGTTAACTCATCAACAAAGACACCACCACTGAATGTAGAAACACCTAAGACATCAAGTAACTGTGTTGGTTGTGTACTTCCAATACCAACTCTATTATTATTGAAATCAAAGTAAAAATTATCGGCACCATCTACAAGACCGGCAGTATTATGAAACTGTATCTGACCAATTGTTCCACCAGCACCAGACTGAACAGAAGATGGTGTGACCCATAGAAGACCACCACTTGCAGTTTTAGTTATTAAATCACCAGTGCCTCCTGGTTGATTATTAGAATCATAAATCGTTCCAGTAATTCTAAAATCACCTTCCAGATGCAAGTTCTCAGTTGGTTGTGTGGTTCCAATACCAACAGAACCAATACCAGTGGTCGTAATAACTGTTCCACCAGCACCTACAGTAATTCTATCTCCTGCTTTAAGTAATCCATCATCAAATATAAATCTTGTATCTGTCGCAAAATCAGTAGAACCTGCACTAACAAATAAAACTTCATTTGGATTTCCTGGAGGTGCAACAGTAATTGTTACGGCAACACCAGGATTTGGACCACCTATACCTTCTGCAGTGATTGCTTGTCCTATAAAGTTTAACTGTGTTGTGCTACTTAAACCACCAACTAGAATTCCCTCTTCAAATATACTAAGACTTCCTGGAATAATACCACCCTGATTAGGGATCCAAAATCTATTTCCTGCAGGTTGTCCTTCAATACTTACAACAATATATTGTTGTCCTGCAGGAACATTACCTTCACCAATGAAGGAAGATGGTCCAACTATAGGATCACCAAGATTTGGTTCCGAATCAGAAACTGACAGATACTGATACCTATCAGAAGTTAACCCAGTTTGTGGCGTTATCTTAGAACGCCCAGAAATAAACCTTGGCATAATTATGTCGTGCTATTCTCCAGAATACTCATAATAACTTCCATCTGCAGTGGAGCAACTTGACCTCCACTTACATATGTATGTGCGATTCCGGCAACCACACCAGTATTGGTTGTAAATGTGAGAGAAGTTCCTACAGGACCTGTAATAGTATCAACAACAAAAGACCTTTGTGGAGATGGGAAAATTGATGTTGTTAATCCACCAGTATATGAGGCACAACTAAATGCAATACCACTCATTGTTACTTCATCATTTACCTCAAACCCATGAGGTGTTGCTGTTTCTACAGTTGTAATACCTGTTGTGTTATCATATTGAACTGTACTAATAGAAACAATGCCTTCTTGAACTCCTTCAATCACAACAGAATCTCTAAGAAGTGCAGACCTTTCTAAAACCAATCTACCATCAATAACAACTAGTGCATCACTTGGTGGTATCTCTATATTTTTTACAACTCTCGTATCTCTAATATTTCCTGCCGTTTTAGATGCTGTGCTCGTTCTACGATGCGTAAAAGTAAATGTTGGATAAGTATTACCAATGCCAACGTTTGCAACAGAAGCATAAAGAACAATGGAAGAAACACCAGTGGGTGCCGTATAGACAGTCTGCTCTCCTGGTGCTACTGGAACTGCAATTGTAATAAACTTATTAAGTGGTGCGACTGCCATATTATCTCAACGCAAGTATGAGTGGTGTAACTTCTGCCTGAATTGCTTTACTAAAGTCTCTTCCTCTGATCGTTGATGTTGTCTGGTCAACTTGAATACCTTCACCAATATCAAAGTTTCCTTTTTGGTCAGTGGAGGTGAAAGGAATTTGAGCACCGTTTGTAGCAACGACCTCATTCTCCTTAATGGGAAGAGCACCTTCAAAAGGTAACGATGTATTTATGCTCGTGCCCGAACCAACATATTCGAAAGAGTGAGAACTTGTTAGGATACGACTGATTCTCTGTAATGTAAATGGATCATCAGTAAACAATTCATAAGGGACAAATTCATTAAATGTAATTGTTGTGATACCAGCAGGATCTTGTCGATTATCTGTTGCTTCTGAAATTGTAAAGTAAATTGGTTCCATTACAGCAGTTGCAAGTCCAGTGTTACCATTGACCTCAACAACAATATTTTGTGTGGGTAGATAATTTCTACCAGAGTTAATGACATCAATTGAAGTAATAGTTCCTGCCACACTCACATTAGCACTTCCCTCAGCAATAATACCCTGAGGACCTTTTGGTTCAATAGTTCCATCATTATCTCGTATCACAATATCTGGTGGATTTGTCTGACTGAATCCCGAACCGCCATTTAAAACTGTTATACTTGCTAATTCCTGTAATGGTGCAGTAATTCTTCCTGTTCCTACGGCATCTGGATAGTTTCCTAAATCAATTTTAAAGTATAATGCCTGACCATCAAATGGCCTTCTACTATCTCCTTCTGCATCAGTTACACCCATACCAACAACTACAT
>Ga0213859_10000401_pt1 | contig 19537 bp, 37 predicted proteins | sample PICome_2_FD_160133 | JGI IMG/M metagenome (GOLD analysis project Ga0213859, IMG submission 160133) | Coastal seawater microbial communities near Pivers Island, North Carolina, United States - PICO304 | ecosystem: Environmental > Aquatic > Marine > Coastal | place: USA: North Carolina...
TGCTGGTCTTGGTATGGAAGTCATGCATGAGCGTAATGCTCACAACTTCCCTCTTGACCTCGCTGCTGCTGAGTCCACTCCTGTGGCACTTCAAGCACCTGCTATCGGTTGATACTTGGATTCCTAATAAACGACGTTTATTAGAAAAACAACTAAGGGGACTTCGGTCCCCTATTTTTTTCCGTTGATTTGTGTTACACTGCTATGATCGGCAACTTAGAACCAGAAGAACATGTCATGAGTACAACAATTCCAAAATTTTACATGTTTTCGAAAGATGCATGTGGTCCTTGTGGACTGGTAAAAAAATATTTTAGATCAATTGGAGATCCTAGGGTATCAATTGTCGAAGAGATTTCACTTGACCTAGGTGCTCCAGAAGAAAACTTTGCATTAGCAAAAAGATATATGGATGGCGCTACACCAACATTGGTAGTTATCAATGATCTCGAAGAAAAACTTGAAACCTACGTAGGTGGAATGCAAATCACACAAAACATTAGAAAACTTCTCGACAAATATGGGGTTCGATAAATGACAACAAGTACACTACAATTACCTAGGAGGGGATGGTTCGATGTCCTTGATGACTGGCTTAAACGCGACCGCTTTGTCTTTGTGGGCTGGTCTGGACTACTTCTTTTTCCCACTGCTTATATGGCAATTGGTGGCTGGCTTACTGGCACGACGTTTGTTACAAGCTGGTACACCCACGGACTCGCAAGCAGTTATCTTGAGGGTGCTAATTTTCTCACAGCGGCTGTGTCAACGCCTGCTGACGCTATGGGTCATTCTCTTCTTCTACTTTGGGGTCCTGAGTCTCAAGGCAGCCTTGTCAGGTGGTTCCAACTTGGAGGACTCTGGAATTTTGTGGCGCTCCACGGAGCCTTTGCTCTCATAGGATTCATGCTTCGGCAGTTTGAAATCAGTCGTCTCGTAGGGATTAGACCATACAATGCTATCGCGTTTTCTGGGCCTATCGCTGTTTTTGTCAGTGTGTTTCTCATCTATCCTCTCGGACAGTCCTCCTGGTTCTTTGCGCCGTCGTTTGGTGTTGCTGCGATATTTAGATTCCTACTCTTCCTACAGGGCTTCCACAACTGGACGCTCAACCCGTTCCATATGATGGGAGTTGCTGGTATCCTCGGTGGTGCATTGCTTTCTGCCATTCATGGTGTTACAGTGGAGAATACTTTGTATGAAGATGGTGAGCAAGCAAACACTTTCAAGGCATTCGACTCTACCCAAGAGGAAGAGACTTACTCAATGGTTACGGCTAATCGTTTTTGGTCGCAAATTTTCGGTATTGCGTTTAGCAATAAGCGTTGGTTGCATTTTTTCATGCTGTTTGTTCCTGTTATGGGTCTTTGGACTTCTTCCATCGGAATTATCGGACTCGCACTCAACCTTCGTGCATACGATTTTGTTTCTCAAGAAGTAAGAGCAGCAGAAGATCCAGAGTTTGAAACTTTCTATACGAAAAACATTCTCTTGAATGAAGGTCTTCGTGCATGGATGGCACCAGTTGACCAACCACATGAGCAGTTTGTATTTCCAGAGGAAGTTCTTCCTAGAGGCAATGCTCTCTGACGATATGCATTACAAGTTGAGGGAAATTGTTCAAGACACTTTCCCCAACTTATTTCGCCCGCACAAAAACTGGAAACCACCGTCAGAGTATCCAAACAAACAAAATAAAAGCAAAGAAGAACCTCATAGATAGTGTAGTTTCATACACAAATATGAAGTTCTTTTTTGCTTTTCTTGCTACACTCTTTCTTGCTACACCTGCTTGGGCTGTAGATGTTCAGATGGGATCAGGTGGAAACTTGATTTTTGACCCAGCGGATGTTACAATCTCAGCAGGTGAATCAGTTCACTTTATAAACAACATGCTTCCTCCACATAACGTGGTAGTGGAAGATCACCCAGAAATTTCTCACGAAGCACTCGCTATGATGCCAGGTGAAGAGTTTGATGTCACCTTTACAGAAGCAGGTGACTACACATACTGGTGTGGTCCTCACAAGGGAGCAGGTATGATTGGTACAGTACACGTAAACTAATGAAAATTTTTCTTGACACTGCTGACACTCTTGCTATTGAACGATATTCTGACACTGGATTGATCGATGGTGTCACTACTAATCCTACTTTGATTATGAAGAGTGGTAGAGATCCTAGAGATGTCTACCACCACATCAAAGATATTGGTATTCAAGATATTAGTATGGAAGTCATGGGTGACTTCGACCAAATGTATGCTGAGGGATATAAACTCGCAAAAGAATTTGGTGATGTTGCTACGATCAAACTTCCTTGCACCCGTGAAGGTCTTCATGTGTGCAAAGCTCTTTCTGGTGAAGGCATCAGGATCAACGTCACACTGATCTTCAGTGCCGCTCAGGCAATCTTGGCATCCAAGGCAGGGGCAACCTATGTCTCGCCCTTTGTAGGACGCCTAGACGACCAGTCAGTGGCAGGTCTGGAGGTTGTACGATCGATCTCTGAACTCTATCGTATCCATCGTATGGAAACTCAGGTTCTTGCTGCATCTATTCGCAGTGTTCAACGTGCGGTTCGTTCTTGGTACAATGGTGCTGAGATCTGCACGTTGCCACCTAAAGTGTTTGATCAGATGTATGATCACATCCTTACCGACAAAGGAATGGAGATCTTCAAAGATGATTGGGCAGCTGCTGGACAAGTCTGATTCTATGTGATATACTAAGGGTCTTCGGACCCTTTTTTTATGTCTTTCAATACAAGAATTCTAGATCCAGAAAAGTGTGAAGAGTTTCTGGATAAAGCACGTAAGGTTGGTGTGAAAGCTGATCCTGCTAATCGTTTCCTTTATCTTGCAGAAGATGGAAAGGATGAAGATTATCCTATGGAGAAACAGTTCTACCAATATTTCTTCAAGACTTTCTCTGAGAATGATTTCTATCGTAACGCTGTTCTTCCTCAGAAAACATCTGTACCTGCTGTTTACTTCTCTAATCAAGAGTATGGTCAAGAGTGGAAGTTTCATCGTGATGATTTTGATCAAGACGATATGACTCGCGAGTACAGTGTTGTTTTATCTCTTTCCAATCCTGAGGATTATGAAGGTGGAGAGATGATTGTAGTCAATGCAGGTATGGAGTCTACTGTCAAACTTCCAAAAGGATTCATGGCAATCTTTCCTGCAGAAAGTTACGTCAAATTTGAAGACGTTACATCAGGCGAGCGTGTAATTTGTCGTTGGGCAACTGAGGTTGGACTCAAGAATCATACTGAGTTTGAAATCAATCTAAGGTATCAGCAATTGTTCAATGCATTCCAAGGTAATCTGTCTCCTCAGGCAGAAGAGATGTTCTTTATCGCAAACAATATGCTTGCGAATCATTTTATGAAAAAAGTTGACTAAATATTCTCACGTCTACTATTGACTACACCAGTTTGGTGTGATACGATACTCAAAACCTCAGGAGGCATCCCAGCAGACCATGGATAAAGATTCTCTTATCAAGGAACTTCTGTTCAATCTGTTTGAATATACTGACGCTGACCCTGAGTTACTAGATGCTCAATATAGGGACGGCACCTATAATAACTGGAGTATCGAAGATCTCCAGTGGAAACTCGCACTTATTCAAGAAACAGTAGCAAATGAGCTTTATAGTTTACAGTAAAGACGGGTGCCCACACTGCACCAAAGTTGTTCAACTGCTTCAACTCTCTGAGATGAGGCACGTTGAATATAAATTAGAAAGAGACTTCACCAAAAACGAATTTATTGAAGAGTTTGGAGCAGGATCTACATTTCCACAAGTTGTTGTTGATGACACTCGAATCGGGGGATGTGCTGAAACTGTGAAGTATCTAAAGGAACGCAAAATCATTTAGTCCAATGGATGAACTTCTTTATCTTATCGAACGATCTATCGATGAAGCATTTGAACATGACAAGTATCTTGTCAACATGTATTCTATGCTCAAACACTACAAATTAACTGGAGTAAAGACTAGAGAAGTTTTAGAATCAACCACATTTTCACATATTCAATCTCTAATCAATGACCTTGATGAGTACATTCAAGGTGGTCAAGACAGAGAACACAAAATGCTTAGAGAAGCATATGGACATCTTCCTAAACCTCACGCCAGAAAAATTAGAAAGTATCTAAATCAACTCGTTGAAGACACCACTCGTTATGAGCAAGAAAGGAAACCAGGAAGGAAAAAAGGATCAAAAAACAGGAAGTCCAGGTATACATCTAAATAAAGGTGTAGAGATCATGATCTCATCTAACAGGGAGGAAGAACCAGAAGAAGACACAACAGTATTTTCTTTCAAGCAAACGGTTACTCTTTTTTCCAGAAGGTTCACTGTTTTGTTTGGAATGGACAAGATAGAGTAACCTGGAGAGGGATCATGGAAGTCACATTAGTTTCGACGGTACTGGTATTTTCAGTATTGATCACAATCGGAGGATTTTTATTGGGAGGTGTGTTAGGATGGGTTGGACACAACTATTATCTGGAACACTTCGCGATGAAGCAATCATTCCAAGCGAACCACCCAGAATTTTATGATTCTGAAGGAAAGATTATTCCAAATCAACTTCTTACTGTTAGGTTTGAATCTGAGGACGAATACTTTGAAGACTGATTACATTTGAGGTAAATTACAATGACTACAAAAACAAGGAAAGAATTACCCTTGGCTGAATTGCTTATTACAGAAGTCTTGCAAAAGGTTTCTAATGCAAAAACAAAAAAGGAGAAGGTAGAACTTTTACAGAAGTACAACAGTGATGCTCTGAGATCAATTCTTATTTGGAATTTTGATGAGAGTCTCACAAGTGCTATACCTGAAGGAGAAGTCCCTTATACTCCTAATGAAGCACCTGTAGGTACAGATCATACCCGTCTCTTCAAAGAGTTCAAAGGTCTGTACCGCTTTATTGTGGGCGGAGAACCAAAACTGAACAGAATTCGTAGAGAAACTTTGTTCATTCAATTGCTTGAGAATCTTCACAAGGATGAAGCAGAATTGATCTGTCTTGTCAAAGATAAAGCACTTCAAGATAAGTATCGTGTCACTAAGGCAGTTGTCTCCGAAGCATTCCCTCAGATTCAGTGGGATAGGAGGAAGAAATGAAATCTATTTCGCTGGATGAATACAAGAGTGCAGGCGAAGAGTTTTGGCCTAAGTACTGGTATGTTGCCAAAGAACTGGGTGAAGATGCTAAGTCAGAGGACATTCTCAAGGTAATGGAGTCTCTTGCTGGGGTTGCAATGAAAAAAAGAGTTGAAAATAAACTTGCCCCATTTGGATTCAATAAGAAAACTGATGAGGTAGAGGAAGATGGCAACTAAAAAAGCACCACCACTTGTATATGAAGTTCTTGAAAAAGTATCAAGAGCAAGGAAAACTGAAACTAAAGTTTCAAATTTGCAAAAGTACGATACATCTGCACTTCGTACTATTTTGATTCTGAATTTTCATCCAGACATGAAGTTTGCTGAATTTCCTGAGGCAAACTATATGGAAATGGAAAATCCACCTTCTAACCTTTATGATGAATATCTAAAAATTGGATATTTGACTGAGGGTGGAGGAAAAATGAAGGGAACCCAAGAACAGGTGCGACAAGCATACGTCAAATTGTTATCATCTATTCATAAATCGGACGCAGAGGTTGTCATTCTCGCAGGACAAGGTAAACTGGAAGAGAAATATAATATCTCAAAGGAGATTGCTGAAAGTGCCTTCCCTGACATTGACTGGACCTGATGCGATGAAGCACGTACTCTTCACGCTGTATGACTGTGATGTATTTCTTCTTGATGATGAAGAATTTATTCGTATTATTTTAGGTGAAGCAACCAGAAAAATGGGTGCAACTCATCTGAATACTGTTACTCACAAGTTTCAACCTCAGGGTGTGACAGCAGTCACCCTTCTTGCTGAGTCGCATATGTCAATTCACACTTGGCCAGAGAAACAGATGGCTGTCTGTGATGTCTTTACCTGTGGTGTATCTAACCCTAAGAAAGGTGCCATTCACCTTGGAAGGAAACTAAAGGCAAGAGACTTTACCGCTACTGTGATGGACAGATCACCCGCCCGTATCGAATTTCAAGTTTGAATCCAAAAATCGGCGGAAAAAAATTCCGCCAAATTTTTGCCTGTAGGGTTTTGTATCAAATGTTACCATTGCAATCCCCTAAATAATATGGTATAATTACCATACGTTCATCCAATGATCAGCGTTCTGCTGGCATTGACCCTTGCCCATCATGCAGACGGCACACCTTATGGGTGGCACATGTCGTGTGAAAGGTTTCTCGAACAAAGGATTGAAATCCTTATGGATGACAATCTAGATCGTAGAACTAAGTATAACCTTATAGGTTACCTTAGAAGTAAGGTGGAAGGTCAATGTGATCAGATGTTGATTTAGGACGCAAGTAAGTCGCGGAACGGAGCGTTCACCCCATGTTTGAATTGCTTTTGTATGCATCAATATCTTGTCCAGATGCTGATGCATTGCTGTTCAGGATCAAGAAAAACAAGATGGATCTACCGCCTGAAGTGGTAGTAGAATTAGTAGAAACCGTAAAGGAATCTACGCCAGAATGTTTTTGGGGCGCAAACGACTGAAGGAACGGGAGTTTACTCACCCTACTCTTTCAGTACAATGAACACACTTACTCTTATCAAAAAGCAAATCGAGAAGGCATCTCGTCTTCATGACGCACAAATTGCGATGACCACTTATCGTGGTGTTCGCTATGAGTGCCAACAAGGAGCAGAAGAAGTACATGGTACTTTCTGCTATCGCGGTCACACTTATAATAAGTGAGGTTGCCATGTTAGCACTTCAAATCGCTGCTCTCGGTTCACTGTTCTCTGCAGCATTTATCGGTTTACTTTATGGTGAACTGGTGCTCTTGAATAAAATTCAAGGTTGAGGATATGTAAATGCTGAAGGTCAAATTTCTATATGACCTTCCAGTGTACGATCCAGAAAAGCACGATCCAGATAAAATCTTTGGATTTTTGACCTATCGTGGTGTACATTATGCCAAGTGGGTTGATCTAAAATCCAGAGGCAAGCAAAACTGGAAAGTCGAAAGATGAGGGGTTTACACCCCTCTTTTTTTGTGTTATCATAGGAACACCTTACCATAAATAAATGGATAGAGAGAAACTCAAACTAATCGTCAAGAACCTCAAGTCTCTCACGAATGCGTTAGAAAGTGAGGTTTATTCAGACCCTGAAGCATACAAAATTCAGTTGCAGCAAGGTGGACCAAAATTCGGATTCAACTATGACGAAGGAGATGATGATGGATACCCAGACTGACTGGAGATACAGTGATGAACGTATGATTCTTCGTGCAGAAGTTTTTCTTGCCTTGAGAAAGAAGTATTTCGATTTGAGGCATCAAAAGTATATGTATGAATTCTGCCATGACTGGGTATCTCAGGGCAATAAGACCACGGAAGGTGCTGAAGAGGCATTTCTCCAATACCTAGAAGAAATAAAATGAGATTCAAAGACACCATCAAAGCAGCAAAGAAAGCAATCAAACTTGCAGAAAAGAACCCGATGCTGTATACTGATGAAGAGATCCACTACATGAAATTGCAACTTCGTGTAGCAAAGGAAGGTCTCAAGCGTAAACGTGAACTGATGAGTAAAGGATTTAAGAATGAAGCAACAAAATGGATCAGTACGCCTGATATCAGTGACTCCAGAAGCGGAGAAGACGATGGGGTACGTAGCGAGAGTGAGCAACCCATCGAATCAGGAGAACCCGAAGGTAGCGGGACTTCTGAAGTATTGCATTGAACATGGTCACTGGTCTGTCTTTGAGCAGGCATTCATGACTCTTGAGATCGAGACTACCAGGGGACTGGCAGCTCAAATACTGCGCCACCGTTCATTTACATATCAAGAATTTTCACAACGCTATGCTGACAGCTCTTTACTTGGGGACACTATTCCTGTCCCTGATCTACGTCGCCAAGACACTAAGAACAGACAAAACTCAATCGATGACATTGATCCCTTTACCCGTCAGGAATTCGAGATCAAGATCAGGCGACACTTCGATGAGGGAATGAAACTCTATAAAGAGATGCTTGATGCACAAATTGCAAAAGAATGTGCTCGTTTTGTGCTTCCTCTCGCCGTTCCCACAAAAATCTACATGTCGGGATCAGTCAGATCATGGATTCATTATATCAATCTGAGATCTGCTAACGGCACTCAAAAAGAACATATGGACATTGCTAAAGAGTGTCAGTGTGTTTTCGCTGGTCAGTTCCCCATTGTTGCTGAAGCATTGGGTTGGACTGAACACAATAAATAATTTGTGAGGATATCAAGATGGCAACATACCCTGTAAAAAACAGAGTTACTGGCGAGCAAAAGCAAGTCAGTATGAGCATTCATGATTGGGATCAGTGGAAAACTGATAACCCAGATTGGGATAGAGATTGGTCTGATCCCTCTACTTGTCCAATGGCAACAGACGTTGGTGAATGGAGAGATAAATTGGTCAATAAAAACCCAGGATGGAATGAAGTCCTCCAAAAAGCCTCACAAGCACCAGGATCTAGAGTAAAGAAAATTTAGTATGCCAAGAAAGTCTAGGAAGGAAACCCCTGATCTGAGTTCGATGACTGCAAAACAAATGCGTCGAAAAAAACCAATCAACACAGATATGTTGGTTGATATTGAACCATTGACAGATAATCAAAAATTTCTGTTTGATTCGTATGCTGATGGGAAAAACATTTATGCCTATGGATGTGCTGGAACGGGTAAAACGTTCATCACACTCTATAATGCTCTGAGGGACGTATTGGATGAAACGACTCCATACGAGAAGATTTACATTGTAAGATCTCTGGTTGCAACTAGAGAGATTGGATTCCTGCCTGGAGATCATGAGGATAAATCTGCACTATATCAGATTCCTTATAAGAACATGGTCAAATACATGTTCCAGATGCCCAATGATGCAGACTTTGAGATGCTTTATGGAAATCTAAAGCAGCAAGAGACAATTAGTTTCTGGAGCACGTCGTTTATTCGTGGTACTACATTTGACAACTCCATTATCATTGTTGACGAATGTCAGAACCTGAATTTCCATGAACTAGATTCTATCGTTACCCGTGTTGGTGAAAATTCTAAGATCATGTTCTGTGGTGATGCAATTCAATCTGATCTTGTAAAAACCAACGAACGCAACGGCATTCATGATTTCATGAAAATTCTAAAAGTCATGACTGACGATTTCCAACTGGTTGAATTTGGTATTGATGATATTGTCCGTTCTGGACTTGTGCGTAATTACATTATTAATAAAACTCAACTTGGTTTATGATTTTCACTCATATTGATACACCTTCCTATGACCTAAATAGATTACAGGAAGGTGATGTACGTTATTACGTCACACCAGAAAATAACAAATACCCTTCGATTACTACTGTTACCTCGTTCAAGAATCGTAAGATCTTTGCTGATTGGCGAAAAAGAGTCGGAAACGAGGAAGCTAATCGCAAGACTCAAAGATCTACACGAAGGGGAACTGACACCCACCTCCTAATTGAACACTATCTGAAGAATGAGGATCTTCCTAAGGTTGGTCCTCTTCCTTCATTTTTGTTCAAACAAGCAAAACCAATTCTCAACAACATCAATAACATTCACCTTCTGGAAGGTTCTCTGTATAGTGACGAATTATGCCTTGCAGGTCAAGTTGATTGTATTGCTGAGTATAATGGAGAATTGGCAGTCATTGATTTCAAAACAGCAGAAAAAGAGAAACCCGAGAAGTGGATTGAACACTATTTTGTTCAATGCATGGCATATGGGATGATGTATTTTGAACGCACCAACATTCCTATCAAAAAAGTTGTAATTATTATGACTTGCGAGGATGGTGACGTTGTTGTTTATGAAAAATATGATAAAATTAGATACATGAAACTATTGAAGGACTACGTAGAGGAATATGTTACTTTCCATAATGGCAAATGAAAAAGATTTAGAAAATCTAATCGAAAAAAAGTTTATGACACAAGAAAAGTTCAGTAAAGATATTGAACAACTTGTGAAAGACGAAAGAGATTTCAATTACATTGATGCAGTAGTTTTCTACTGTGAAGAAAATGAAATTGAAATTGAAAAAGTCTCTAAACTAATTTCAAAACCCCTCAAAGAGAAGTTGAAGTGTGAAGCAATCAACCTCAACTTTCTGAAAAAAACATCGCGAGCTAAACTGCCACTATGAAGATGACTGGTTTTCAGTGTTTTCAAACATATCTTGCACTCAAAAACCATTTTTCATCAGGTTGTTATGATTACTTCAAATACAATGGCAAAACCAGCGTAAGAGAAGATTCTTTCAAAATGAGGAAGGATAGATACTTCTTCGAAGCTATGTCTAGGAAAAGAAACGACACTGAGATACGTGAGTTTTTTGTTTCCAATTTCATAGCATCAGATGATCCTTCCAAACTCTGGATTCGATCTATTGTGAAAGATGGTGAAGAAAATTTTATTTCGTGGAGAAAAAGAAATAGGAATTTGACCTATAACTTTTCTAATGAAGTTGATGAGATTTTTGAAGTGGGTGTTGATGAAGCACTTACTTGTAAAAAGAATTCACATCCAATCATTTTGAGGAAGTACCTTTCTGGAAAAGTCTGTATTGAAACTCTTGTCATTCTAAACAAAATTTTTAGATTCAAAAAAGACTACGATAAAGTCCTCCAAGATCCTATATGGGAATCGGTCTCTACAAAGATTGAACAATATGAACCTTTTGTACAGGTGGAGATTGACAAATTCGTACAAATAGTAAAAGGAAAGGTCACATGAGTTTTTTCGACTCAGAAATAGTACAAAACGAAATCAAAGCAGTCATGGAACTGCAAAAGGAAATTTATCTAGCCTCTGCTAGATATATGATTATGAATCAAGAAGAAAGAATCGATCACATTGATTTGATGCAAAAACTTCTTGACAAACAAAGAATTCTTCATGCTAGACTCAAACTCTGTGATGACCCACAGGCTAACGAGATGCTTGCTAAAATGAGGGCAACTGCAAGTTCCCTTGGTATTGATGAGAGAGTAACTTTTGAAGAACTCTTTGACAATATGGAAAGAATTATCAAAAGCATGAGAAGATCGGTGGAAGTTTCCTAATGGAAAACAATACTCCTGACGACGAATGGCGATGTGAAGTGAAGCTTGGAATCAATGAACTTCGCATAATGTATAATCACATCTGCTATTCTTACGAAACATGGCCAGGTTATCCAAGGCGTCCTTTGGATGAGCAAGAATATCTGAGAATCATGAAACTCAGATTGTTTGCTATGATACAGGAGTACAACTTCACCCACCTTGACAGCGATAAATAACTGTGCTACGATGATCCAGTAGCAACCCACACAACGAATACTACGAATCCAATGTCCTTTTCAAATCTCAAGAAAAACAACAAATCCATTTTTGCTAAACTCTCTCAAGAACTTGAGAAGTCCCAGAACACACAAAGCGGAGGCGCTGATGAGCGCATCTGGAAACCTGAGATGGATGTGTCTGGTAATGGTTATGCTGTAATTCGATTTCTCCCTGCCCCTGACGGTGAAGACATCCCTTGGGCAAAACTCTGGAGTCATGCATTCCAAGGTCCTGGTGGTTGGTACATTGAGAACTCTCTCACCACCATGAATCAGAAAGATCCTGTTTCTGAGTACAATCGTGAACTCTGGAACAGTGGTAGCGATAAAGATAAAGAAACTGTTCGTAAGCAGAAGCGTAAACTGTCTTACTACGCAAACATCTATGTTGTTCAGGATCCCAAGAATCCTGAGAACGAAGGTCGTGTCTTCCTCTATAAGTTCGGTAAGAAGATTTTCGACAAGATTACTGAAGCAATGGAGCCTGCCTTTGCTGATGAGAGTCCCGTCAACCCTTTCGACTTCTGGGAAGGTGCTGACTTCAAACTGAAACTTCGTAAGGTCGATGGTTACTGGAACTACGACAAGTCTGAGTTTGCTTCTCCCTCCCCTCTGTTGGGTGGTGATGATGCTAAACTGGAAAAACTCTGGAAGTCTCAGTATTCTCTTGCTGACCTGACTTCTCCTGATAAGTTCAAGTCCTATGATCAACTCAAGGCACGTCTTGATCTTGTCCTCGGCAAGAAGAAGCAAGCACCTCGCATTGATGAGGAACTCGAAGATGAAAGTGAAGGTCGTGGTTCATTCACTCCTAACTTCAACTCCCGTGACATCAATCCTGTCCCCCAGGCAATGCGCGAAGAACTGAATTCCCTTACTCCTCCCAGCAAGGTCGAAGATGAGGATCTTGATGAGTCACTCTCTTATTTCCAACGATTGGCTGATGCTTGATGGCGAAAGCAAGAGTAAAAATCATTCATCAAGATTGTGATGAATCGAAGGGAGAGGACAGATCTCTCCCTTATACTGCTTACATAGTTACATATCGAGACGGGGGACATCTCAAGCATGATATTGCAACTGCTCCCAAAAAAGTAGACATTTTTGACTACTATTGGGATGAGTATCGTCATGATTTTGTGACCATGAAGCAAACTGAGGGTAGAGTCAATCCTAAACTCTGGAGTCCTCCTAAATAGTTCTGTCGCTTTTCGTGCGCGACACGCTACAAAAGGAATAACGCGATTTGAGGGGTTTGACCACCCCTCTTTTTTTGTCAATAATATTTCCTAACGAGATCGATAGCGGTTCTCTTAGTTCTTAGATCTTCCAAATCAGAGTTAGGTTCGTATGAGGTAATCTCCTCAAAGTCTGCAATAAATGCTTGCAGGAACTGTGGTTTGAGAAGATCTATTTCTCTTTTTGCATCATTCAATCTCTCTTCATATTCGTAATTTGTCACTGCATATGTGTCAGTAGCGAACGTCAGAGTTTTCTTGACAACAGGACTTTGAGAGTAGAGATACTCATAGGTCCATCCAGATTGAACTGTAAGACCCTCTCTTACCACTAAATTGCCCTGAGAGTCTGTTATGCGATTAGTTTCGTTGTGATGAACAGCCTCTGGATTATCATACTTAGAATAAACATATTCTTCCAGTGCTTGCTGATCCAATGGCCAGTCTGTATAAACATCTGAAATGTCATTGATAATCATGACGACCCAATGCAGGTTAGGATCATCATAGATATCATGTGCTACTTGTTCTGGAGTGTTTCCCTCAGGAATTAGATACTTATAGAACTGTAAGGCAGCACGTCGAGCATTGTCACTCAGTTTATACTTCCTAAAAAGATTTTTGACTTTGACGAAATCACCAGATCCTGCTTTGGTGATTTTTGTAGTATAAAGTAAGTCTGGTAATTTTGAGAAATACATTAGTAACCTGCTCCTGTGGATTCGATAATATCGTCTGCGTAAAGCAGTTTGAGTTCTTTGAAGGTGAGTGTCAATGCAGTTGCAACTGGTGAAGTATTAGCATAAGTTGCATAGACATTATCTGGTGTGTATTCAACACTCATGTTTTCAAGAACCATGGGTTTGAATTTGTTGATAAATTCATGTTCTTCAGATCCATGCATAAACTTCAACTGAAATGCCATTGGATATTGAACATATCTCCCACCAACACTCTGTGCTCCACCACCTGGAGACTTGGATGGGTGCATTGAAATCTTGAATGCTCTTACAATATCACGAACAGTTTTTGTTTCTGCTTCACTTCTAGGACTCATGAGGATTCTAAAGTTTGCAGATCTTTGTCCACCATGACCAGACCAGAACAATTCGATTGTGGTATTGACTCCAACACCTTGAGACAAACCTAGTAAGTTATTAGTATCAAAACCAGAGACACCAGGAAGACTATTCAATCCACCAGCAAGAACTGAAGCAGCAAATGTTGTTTCTGCACCCTGAAGTGCTTTTTGAATGTAAGAAGAGACTTGATCTGAAGAACCACCACTGATTGCTTGCTGAAGTGCTCCAACTGCCATTCTTGCACCTGGAGTCAATGGAAGGGCACCCCAGTTTTGTCCGTATGACGTGCCAAGATTATTTGGCATGTAAAACATTATATTACCTAAAGATTCTCCTTGAATACCAGTTTCTCCAGAAAATGCTGGTTGATGCTCATAGATATCAATCATCATATAGTCTGTAGTTTGATCGAACAGATCATCAGGATATTTCAAACCACCATTAGCAAAAAGACCACCTAATGCATCTTTTACTGCATTAGATTTCTCAATCTTTGGGGCTGGAGTTTCTTTAGTTTCACCTCCTTTATTCTCTGTCGAAGTGGATGGAGTACTAGTTTTATCGCTATTTTGAGGAGGTCCATTTGCTGCAGCTTTTGTTCCCTGAATCAGAGCACCAGTTTGACTGTCAAACTCTCCTACCCCAGGTTGTTCATATGTAGAAGGTTTTGGAATCGGACGACCTGTTGCATAATCATAATATGATCCATCACCACCCTTATAATAGGATGGTGTGTTTGCGCCGCCAGGTTGGGAGGTTCCGATTTTCCTTTGTGTTGCTGCTTCTTGGGCATTACGCCTTTGAGCAGCTGCGTTTTTTGCTCTATTGTTTGACATTTAGTTATACTCCAAGTTCGGTTTCAGTCAAAATTTTGAACTTCCATCTTCTATCTAAACAGTATTCTTCTGCAGCTTTCCACTTCGCTTGATTTACTGCATAAGTTTTCACTTCATTGATATAAGTCTTGGTCTTTCTTTTTCCTGGTTTTGGTCCATTCACCTGATACTTTGGTTTGATTTCAATAATGTACTTATCAATCTTACCAAGTTTATTTTTCACTTTGATATAGAAGTCTGGAAAATATCTGTGTCTCCTACTATCAATAGGAGAGATATATGGAATCACAATTTCTTCTGATCCCCACTCAAGAACACCTGCGTTTTTATCACACCAAACCATAAACTTTCTTTCCCACAAAGATCTGTAGATAATATTCGTGGGATCGCCTTTATATTTTTTAGTATTAGATGGGGAGTATTTTCCTTTATATGCCAAGATAAATAATGATAACACCCTAAGTATTATTTAGATGCTACACGATCAGGTAAAAAAATTATTAGCAAAAGGACCTGCATCTGCAAATAGATATATGGCTATTTTTTCTGGTGGTGGTACTGGAAGTCTAGGATGGGCAGAAGGTTTGACTGACCAGTTGAGAATTTTGAATGAGCACTCCAATGTTCTTATAACAAATATTCAGTTTCCTGGTAGATCATTTGCTACTGGAGAGATGCGTGGTGATATGGCGATTGGACATAGCAGAAAGTATGTTCATAGTATGTTATTCAATGAATTTTCGATGACATACACATTGACTGGAGATTTAGCAACTCATAAAATTTTCAATATGTGGTTGGAAAAACTAGCTCCTAGAGTCGGTGAACATGCCTTGACAAGAAGAGATGTAAGAGTTGCATATTACAATACCTATATTGATCCTAAGATCATTTTGAAAAAGTTGGAAAGAGATGATACTGTATCTCTAACCACAAACGTTTACAATGCTTTCCCATTGAATGTATCTGATCTTGCTTTATCTGCTTCAAGTAATAGCAGCACATTAGAATTTACTGTCAACTTTGCATATGAATCATTCGAGAACTTCTATGATGGAGTATCTGATGAGCAAAGAAGTGGTGGTTCACAAGCAAGTCAAGGAACTACTCCAGACACTGCAAAAGGTGATTTAGATTATGCAGTTGAGTTGAAATCTGATTTGCTACCTGGAGATGTCAAGATTGAAGATAATCATTTCGCAGCTCTTGGAGATGATAGTGGTATTGATTATAATTCCATTATGAAACTAGATGTTGGTCAGTCAAATGAGGCAACGAAGAAACTTGTTGCTGAAGAGAAAGCACTTGCAAATAGTGGTAAGTCTGATTCACCACAAAAAATCAATAGTGACACTTATGATCTAGGTGATGGTGCTACATTTACTCTGTTCTGATTCTGTGCTATAATAAATACATATACCAGATTATTTTTTTGAATCATCATGCCATTACCCAAGATTACTGCTCCTTCGTATGAAGTGAGTTTGCCATCAAGTGGAAAAACTATCAAGTATAGACCATTTCTTGTCAAAGAAGAGAAGGTTTTGATGCTGGCATCAGAATCTGATAATCCAAAAGATATCGCTAGCGCGATCAAATCTATCTTATCTGCTTGTATTGTTTCTAGAATCAAAATTGAAGAACTTGCTTCTTTTGACATTGAGTATCTCTTCCTGAATGTACGAGCAAAGTCTGTTGGTGAGGTTCTAGAAATTACAGCACCTCTTCCTTCTGATCCAAACTCTACTGTCAAATTAGAAGTCAACCTTCAGGATGTGGCAGTTCAATTCCCAGAAGGTCACGAAAAGGAGATTGAAATTACTGATGATCTTACAGTGGTGATGAAGTATCCAAGTATGGATATGTTCATCGATATGAATTTTACTGATAAGGAAGTTGATCCTTTTGATGTAATTGGTAAGTGTATTGACCAGATTATTCAAGGTGATGAAATTTGGGAAGGATCTGAATGTTCTAAGAAAGAACTGACTGAGTTTGTTGAGTCAATGACATCAGAGCAGTTCGCTAAGGTCAATAAGTTCTTTGAAACTATGCCTAAACTTGAGCATAAAGTTTCTGTTCCCAATCCAGAAACTGGAGAATCTGAAGAAATCACTCTATCTGGTATTGGCGATTTTTTCGGTTAGTGATGGGATACATATCCCTTGAAGTATATTATGAAACCAATTTCGCATTGATACATCATCATAAGTGGTCATTGACTGAAATTGAAAGTCTAATGCCTTGGGAAAGGGATGTGTATGTGTCCATGCTCTCTGCTTTCTTGGAAGAAGAAAAACTAAAAATGGAACAACAAAAGAAAGGATTCTAAATGGCTAATACCATCGATGTCAAAGGTGCGATTGTAAATATCACATCATCAAAATCTGTAAAATTTGATAAGATGATGGGGTCTACTGGCGGTGCTGGTGGACAAGGAAAGTCAGCTAAATTCTCTGATAAAGGAGAATATAAGAATCTCGGTAAGTTTGTTGTCCTCATGGGACAAAGTTTGAAGAAGATGAATGTGAATCTTCTTCAAACTAAGAAGGAAATCACAGGTTTCAGAAAAGAGAATTCTGAGAAACTAACTGCCATTGCAACTGCAATTGGTGATCAGAGAGCAGAACTCAAATCATTTGCAAAGTCACAGAAGAAAGCAAATAAGACACTCAAGGATCTTGCAGGTAAAGTAGGAACTTCTCTAGAGTTAGATAAGATCCGAAATAAAGGTGCTCTTGAGGATAGAAAGGAAAGAAGAAGAGATAGAGCAGAAAGAAGAAGGGCAGACAGGGAAAGTGCTTTAGAAAGAAGCAGAAAAGCAGTTGGTGGTGTAGGAAAGGGTTTAGGAAAACTTGCTAAGGGTGGCAAGAACTTCCTTGAGACTATCATGGATTTCCTTGGAATCGGGGGATTCATTGCATCTGTTGTAACTGCATTTGCTGGTTATCAGATTCTAAAGAAAGCACTCAACTCCAACTTTGTCAAGAATACTGTCAAAGGGTTCATGGAGGGAATGCAGAACCTGATTGCAGGTATTCAAGCAATTCCTGAAGGTGCATTTGATAAGATTGGTAATGCTCTTGGTGGTATTGCAAAATTCCTTGGTGGTGCCCTTGGTAAAACTATTGAGAGTATTGGTAAGTTTATTGATGGTGTTCCTCAAGAAACTCTTGACAAGTTCGGTAAGTTTTTCGGAAACGTCTTCAAATTTGTCAGTGCCTTTGTTGGAGATAGATTCAAAGAAGTCTTCAACGGTCTAGATAAACTCATTGACAAAGATGGCAATCTGAAGTTTGACTTAGGTGGTATTGTCAATCTGATCACTGGTATTGGTGGTCTTGCTTTAGCATATCGATATATCAAGAACCCAACAAAGATTATTGATGATGTTGGTAGAGTTTTAGGATTCTTTGGTGGACTTGTTGGTCAAGTTGGTGGACGTATTCCTGGTCCTATTGGTGGAATTTTGGGTAAATTTGGTAAACTTGGGTCAAACCCAGGCAACCCAATGTATGTCAAGGTTGTTGGTGGTGGACTAGGTGATGGACTAGGTGATGGACTGATGCCAAGGGGTCCTGGCATTCGCCCAAAAGGTAAATTTACTGCACCTAGAGGTAGTGGACTGAATACTGGTGGTAGTCGTCTCTCTAAACTTATGCGATCCCCTGGTAATCTGGGGATGGCACGTCCTGGTAACATTATCAATCAGACCACTGGTGCAGCAACTAGAATGCTCGGTGGAAACAAGGCAGTTGATGTTGCAAAACAACTGAAGGACGCTGGAGCAAGTAAAGGTATTAGAAAAGCTGTATTGTCTGGTCGAATGACAACACAGCAAGGATTAGATATTGCTGCTAAAGGTGGTCCTGGTTTCGTACAAAATGCCAGAGGATTCTTTTCACAAGCAGGTAATCTGGGTAGAGGATTGTTTGCTAGAGCAAAAGACTTCGGTGGAGGTCTTTTGTCAAAAGCCATGGCATTGCCTGGAAATGCTGTCAACATGGCAAAAGGTGTTGGTGGAAAACTAAAGGATCTCGGTGGTTCTGCTGTCAGCGGCATGAAGAGTCAGTGGGATAAGATGGGTCAAGGTTTGGCAAATCTAAATCCAGCACAGGTACTCAAAAAAATTCAGAATGGTGTTGGATCAAAGATTGATGACCTTATGAAGGCAGAACCTTTGATTGCAGCATTCAAAGGACTCAAAGATCCTAAGAACATCAAATCCCTTGTAAAAAAAGTTGCAACCAAGGTAAAACCTGCACTAGGTGCTGCCAAGGACGCAAAGAAAGCACTGGGTCCATTCAAAATTCCTGGAATTGATGTTTTGATTGGTACACTTGCTGCTGTTGTAGAAATTGCAACTGGTGGACATGCTGGTAATGCTATTTTAGGTTCTCTTGGTGGTGTTCTTGGAGCTGCTGCTGGTACATCAATCGGTGCTCTTGGTGGTCCTCCTGGAGTTTTCATTGGTTCTATTGCTGGTGGTGTTCTTGGAGAGGTTGCTGGTCGTGCTCTTGCTAGAGGTCTTGGTGCTATTCTTCCCCCAGAAGTTTCTGGATTTACTGGTATCAACGGAACTCCATTGTTCTATACTGGCACTGAGAAAGAAGGAGGAGAAGATGCACCAGTCAAGAAGGCAAGAGGTGGTAAGATCTTTGGTGGTAAACCAACTGGTGATAGTGTCCCTGCTTATCTTGAGCGTGGTGAATATGTTCTCAACAGAAAAGCAGTATCTGCTATTGGACCATCAAATCTAGATGCGATGAATTTTGGAATGTTCCCAAGATTCCAAACTGGTGGTAAAGTATCAAGACAAGAAGGATGGGATAAGTTTACTCAGTGGGGTAAGGAGAAGGGTGCAAAGTATCCACAACTCGTTAGTGCTCAGTGGGCT
>Ga0213859_10000407_pt1 | contig 19429 bp, 31 predicted proteins | sample PICome_2_FD_160133 | JGI IMG/M metagenome (GOLD analysis project Ga0213859, IMG submission 160133) | Coastal seawater microbial communities near Pivers Island, North Carolina, United States - PICO304 | ecosystem: Environmental > Aquatic > Marine > Coastal | place: USA: North Carolina...
GAGCTGGTGGCGGAACTGGTGGCGGAACTGGTGGCGGAACTGGTGGCGGCGGCACTGGAGGTGGTGGAAACGGCGGCGGTGGAAACGGCGGCGGTGGTGGAAACGGCGGCGGCGGTGGTGATGATCCGTATATCCCTGAAGAGGATGAGTACTTCCGTCGATACCCGTACGATCCAGAATTCGATTACGAACCCTCTGGTACAGGCGGTTGGTTCCCTGTTCGATACACGGCAGACCCCCTTTACCAATACGGGCAACCGAACCGTGAACCAGAACGCACGCCCCTTGGCCTGACTAGTTTACAACAGCCTTTTAATCCTCTTGGACAAAGATATAATCCAAGTCCTCAGTACAACATGGGAGGACAAGTTATGGATCCGAACATGTCTATGAACCACATGATGGGACAAGCAGGTGGTATACAAAGTCTCACTAATTTTCAAACAAACGTATCGCCTTTTCAACAGGCGTTCCGTCCTAACGTAAGGAGATACAACTAATGGTTATGCAACAAAGACCCGCAAGAATGCCGACTGGTCCTTCACCTGCTATGGGTGCAGGAATGCCTAACAAGATGGACCAGCTACGTATGGGAGCGGAGAGGTCTCTTCCTTCAATGCCCCCTCCTAGTCGGATGCCAGCAGGTCGAGGACCGACCCCTCCCGGCGGTGGCATCTCTGCGTTGATGGGGAGACCCTCTGCCCCCACCCCTCCTCCCATGGGCCGAGGTGCTCCATCGGCTCCTCGCGCCATGGGTAATGCTCCTATGGGTGGTGGAATGATGGAAGGTGGTGAAGAAGGTGGTGCGCCACAAGAGCAAGATCTTGTAGTAGGAATTGCACTTACCGCTAATGAAATCGCAGGAGGCTCTCCTCGTCGAGCAATCGCGATGTTAGATCAGGCGAAAGAGATTTTAATGCAAAACATGGGTGAAGAAGCAGCGCCCGAGGGCGGTGATCGTTTAGCTGAACTTCTTGGCTAGACGATCCAGTCTTTCCATTTTTCGTCTCCAAGCACCTCTTGAGCGAGATTTAGCTTGCTCCGGAGGGCCTTGACGATTTTTTCGTCTACGGTTCCCTTAGAAACTAGGTCAACATAAGTCACTTTGTTAGTTTGCCCGATGCGATGTGCGCGATCTTCCGACTGTAGTCTTTTTTCTAAGTCAAAACTGTTTGAGTAATAAACTACGTTCTGGCTTTGTGTCAGAGTGATTCCGTAACCGCCTGTCTGAGTATTGCCTACAAAGTATTGTAAGTCTGAGTTTGGATCTTGAAAACGTTTAATAACTTCTTCCCGTTCATCTTCAGGCGTGTCCCCGTAATAACTAGCCACGGACCTTGGCCCTGCGAGTCCTTCGATCGTACTTACAATTTCTTGTATGTTTTTGCGATAGTTTGCCCAGATAATAACCTTACCTTGCATCTCAGCAAGCACGTCAATTAGCTCGTCAATCCGGTTATTGTCTATGTCAATCTCTTCCCCGGTATCAGTTTTAACGAACCCACAAGTAATCTGATGAAGCCTTAGAATCTGTGTCAAGATGTTGTTAACAGAAACTGAGTCCATATCTTCTAACAGTAAAATGGCGTTCTCTTTTATCTGTTCATAGTATTGTTTTTGCATCTTAGTCATTTCGACTTCGCGACGCTGATAAACTTTACTTGGTAAATCTAAGCAGTCTTTCTTTAGAACGCGATAGGAGAACTTATCAACGCGCTTATTTAGTTCCTCTAAGTTTCGATAACCCACCACCTGTCGAAAAGACCGAGCGCCGAAAGACCGTTTTACCACCTGACCAAAATAATTCTGGAAAGAGTAGAAGGAAGAAAAGCCTAAGAGCGAAGGGCTAAGAACCTCGGCCTGACTGTACAGGTCAAGAGGAGACTGTGTAATAGGGAACCCAGTGAGGATTCTGCGAAACGTAGCGAGCTTGGATAACTTAACAAGGCTCTTGGTCCTTGCAGCTTTCGGATTCTTAATCGTTGTTGATTCGTCAACAGCTAAGAGAGTGCTATGGAACGTAAGGAATTTTTCTGCGAACGCTACACCTTTCTTCGTACTGAAGGCTTCAACGTTCATTACAAGAACTTTCAACTCCTCAGTTACGTCGAACAGAGAAACAAGTGCGTCTTTGTCTTTCTTTTTCGGTGAAGCAGACCAGACCCCTACCCGATAGTTAATAGATATCGGGAGATGTTCTGGTATCTCACGCTCCGACCAGTTACGGTACACACCTTTAGGCGCGATGATTAACGCAGAGTCAATAGCCCCTTTACTGTATAGGATGGCTAGATTATCTATCAGAACTTTAGATTTTCCTGTGCCCATCTCCATGAAGTAGGCGTACTCAGGTTTACTCCATGAACGTACTAAAGCCTCTTTCTGATGTGCATACGGTGTCGTCTTGAACTCATATTTCATAGTTGGTCCTTTCTAATTTCTGCCACATAGTATATCTATATCTAATATAAAAAGAATGATCTTTAAAAGTTTTCTCGTGGCCTTCTCTAAAATCTAATAACTTTAATAGATTCTATTAGTTTTCAGAAAAGCATTTTCCTTTTAGTTAAAAGGAGTTAGAGTAATTCTATTAGAAGTATTAGTCTATTAGACGTTTTTGCAAAATTTTTCAAGAAAGAAAATTTTTTCTGAGAAGATAATACTAATAATATCGGAGGTGTTATGGAGTACCTCGCTTTTGGCATGAGCTATTGGGTTTATATAAATTTTGGGATAGGACCAGCAGCATTGTTTTTTATTGGCGCATTAGCGGTCGCACACCATATCCATAAAAAAGTTCTTTACTAGGAAAACGATCTCGGCTAATTTTAATCCCCCGTATAAAGGAGAAAGATATGACTGTGTACGTGGTACAGGAAGTCGAAGGACGTAACTTCCTGTCAGCCGGGAGATATGGTGATCTCAAGGTTGTGCTTCCACCTAAAACTAACTTGATGATTACCACGGCTCCGACCGTGAGAGCTGTCAAGCGAGTTTTATCTGATTTCAATGACGATGATTACTTATTACTCATGGGTGATCCAGCGTCTATTGGACTATGCTGCGCCGTAGCTGCGCAAGCTAATCAGGGTAGATTCAAGGTGCTCAAGTGGGACCGCCAAGAGCGGAACTACTACGATGTGTCAATCAACCTACATGCGAAAGCCGACCTAGATAATTTAGGAGATGTACATGTCTGACAAAGAACTAACGTTCGAAGAGTTGACAGGAAGCGGCTCAGTTGAGGAGTGGGAAGAAGATATTTCTGATGACGAACTTTCTAACGTGTCGAAAGCGGCACAAAAAGTTATCGATATTCAGACCGAAATATCAGCACTCGAAGCCGAGCTAAAAGCTAAGAAAGAAGAACTGAGAAACGTAGCAGAACAACAACTGCCTGAACTTATGCAGGGGTTAAATCTTGTTGAGTTTACGACAGCGTCTGGGTTCAAGATCTCAGTAGAAAATTTCTACAACGCCCATATCTCGCAAGCTAATCAGGAGAAAGCCTTCAACTGGTTACAAGAGAACGGGCACGGTGGTCTCATCAAAAATGAGGTTTCCGTCCTCTTTGGAAAAGGGCAAGACGAGGAAGCTAGATCGCTCGTCGAGTCACTAGAACAGAGAGGCGTATCGCCAAACGTAAAGCAAGGCGTACACCCACAAACGTTGAAAGCGTTTGTAAAAGAACAACTCACGCAAGGTCGGGATATTCCCGCCGAACCATTCGGGATCTACGTGGGTTCCCGCGCAAAAATAGAAAAGAGGTAGTAAACGATGGCTAGTAAAGAAGTCGCAAAAGCAAAGTCACACGAAGTTCTCGTGTTAGACGATGATCTTCTGGCAGGTGGTACAGGGCTAGAGGACACAGATTCAGCGGATTACGCAATACCGTTTATCCGTGTGATTCAATCGAATTCTCCGCAGCTGAAAAAGAGCGACGGTAAATATATCGAAGGCGCTACTCAGGGGATGATGTTCAATACTGTAACCAATGAGATCTACGATGGTGACGAAGGTATTCTCGTAATTCCTTGCGCCTACACTAAGAAGTATATCGAGTGGGTTCCTAGAACTGCCGGTGGCGGTATCGTAAATTCAGACCACTCTGCAGACATACTGAAACAGTGTACGCAGGACGATCGTAAAAAGTACGTCCTCGACAATGGCAACGAAGTTCAAGAAACCGCGCAATATTTTGCAATGATCGTGAACAACGAGGAAGAGCCACAGGAAGCGTTACTCAGCTATACCTCGACGCAGCTCAACTTCTCGAGACGTTGGAACTCTATGCTACGAACTTCGCGGGTGAAAAACTCAGCTGGCGACATGGTCCCTGCTCCGATGTTCGCAAACATCTATCGTATTCGTACGGTCGAGCAGTCTAACGATTTAGGTAGCTGGTACGGATTCAGTGTAGAGAAAGAGAAACCCACCCCGATGGAACTAGCGAAGTTAGCTAGGGACTTCATGGCCGCAGCTAGATCAGGTCAGGTTGAGGTCAAACAGGAGGCAGCTGCAGATGATGTGGTTGCAGATGGGGATGAAATACCGTTTTAAGGATGAAGTATGTCGTTACAAGAAGAGTATGCCCAAAAGTTTGCTGGGCTACGACATGCTTATAGCGTATTCACCCCGAACACTGAAACTAGAGAAGATGGAAAGGCTAAAGGAAAAGTCGTAACCATCTCCAAGACGCTTACCAAGGAACAATTCATTGAGCTTTGGAAAGATCATCTGGAAGGTAAAACTAGTATTGGTGTCGTCGCGATTGACGAAACAAACTCTTGTGTCTGGGGGGCCATCGACATCGATGAGTACCCCCTAGATCTCAAGGGGCTGGCGAAGAAGATTAAGAAGCAAAAACTTCCGCTAGTTGTCTGCAGATCAAAGAGTGGTGGAGCGCACGTCTTTTTGTTTACATTCGACCCTGTTCCGGCAGCGTTGATGCAAAAGAAATTAAGACAGGTCGCAGCTTGCTTAGGATTTGGAAACGCGGAGATATTTCCGAAACAAACTAAACTACTTTTAGAAAGAGGAGATCGAGGAAGTACATTGAATATGCCGTATTTCGGTGGGGAGGATTCCACACGATACGGTTTCGGACCAACAGGTAAAACATTCACTCCGAAAGAGTTTCTTGAGTACATAGATACGATAACGCTTACGGAACAAGAACTAGAAGATCTCGATACAGCACCGGACATAAAAGACCTAGACTGGATCGAGCATGCACCACCTTGCTTAGAGCACCTAATCGCTCAAGGTTTTCCGAAAGGAATGCGTAACTCAGGTTTATTCAACTTAGGTGTGTTCCTACGTAAGAAATACCCTGACGACTGGGAGAATAGGATCGAGGAGGTAAACCGTCAGCACATGACACCACCGCTAGGTGCGCAAGAAGTGTTGACAATCTCAAAACAAGTACAGCGCAAAGATTACTTCTATCGCTGTAACGACCAGCCTATCGCTGGACACTGTAACAGTCCACTTTGTCGTACAAAGAAGTATGGTATCGGCACAAACGGTGGCACTCCTCAGTTTAGCAACCTCACTAAACAAAATAGTGATCCCCCTATCTGGTTCCTCGATGTCGAGGGAGGACGGTTAGAACTCGAAACTGACGAGCTTCTGAATCAGAATAAGTTTCAGCGTAAATGTATGGATCGACTAAACACCATACCGCCCAAAGTGCGAGATAACATATGGCGACAGGTGATCCAGCAGTTACTCGACAATCTGACTGTGATCGAAGTGCCTCGTGATGCTTCGACTGAAGGTCATTTCGGAGAGTTACTTGAAACATTCTGCACCGAACGTCCAGCACGAGAGCGAGACGAGCTATTACTCGGTAAGCCTTGGACAGAAAAGTCTAGAACCTATTTCCGTTTAGCTGACTTAACGGACTTTCTACATCGTAAAAACTTTCGTGATTACCATCGCAGCAAGATAACTGCTCGGCTACGGGAGATGGGAGGAGAGGCGTACTTCTTCAACATAAAGGGAAAAGGTGTAAATGTCTGGCATATTCCCGAGTTTGAAGCTCAGACCGAAAGCCATGACTTACCTGAGTTTAACGAGAGTCCGATATGACTCTCACCTCACGAGCGCAGGTGATTCTTGGACCTCCGGGAACTGGAAAGACTAGCACCTTACTAGGGTTGTTAGAGGAGGAACTAGAGCGAGGAACCGAGCCTGAACGCATAGGATTTTTTACCTTTACGAAGCAAGCGGTAAAAGAAGGAAAGACTAGAGCGTTAGAACGGTTTGAGATAAGTCAGAAACAGCTGCCTTACTTTCGGACGTTGCACTCGCTCTGCTTTCTTCAGCTTGGTTTATCGAAAGACGCGGTCCTTGGTGCTTCTGATCTACGAGATCTAAACGACAAACTAAATATGCGGCTGTCTGGTTCTATCAACACTGACGACGGACACATTGCCTCTATCTCGCGAGACGACAAACTCTTGTTCATCGAGAACCTTTCTCGGATGCGGCAAGTTACGTTGCAAGAACAATGGCAGGATGTTGACGAATCTGTAGGTTGGTTTGAGCTAGAGCGGTTTTCCCGTGGCCTAGAGCTGTTCAAGCGGGATCGCCTACTGCTAGATTACACAGACATGTTGCAGATGTTCTTGCGCCGTGGTCGTGCCCCTTCGCTCGATGTTATGTTCGTTGACGAAGCCCAAGACTTGTCTCCGTTACAGTGGGCCGTGGTTCGTAAGCTCTGTGAAAATGCTGAACGAATCTATATCGCAGGGGACGATGACCAAGCCATCTACCGATGGGCCGGGGCTGATGTTGATTACTTGATTCGTAACTCGAAAAATGCGATGGTGTTACAACAGTCCTATCGCATACCGTCTAGTGTTCACGATATCGCAACACGTTGTATCGGACAGGTTCGTTCGCGTGTGTCGAAGAAGTGGGCACCACGCAAAGAGCAGGGTATGGTGCGATGGGAATCCTCGTACGAAGCGATAGATATGCGCGAGGGAGATTGGTTAGTTCTTTCACGAACTAATTATCTGTTAGAGGGGATCGAGGAGCATTGCCGATCAGAAGGCTGGTTCTTTAAGAATAAGAATCGTGCGAGTATTTCTGAGAAAAAGGTTAAAGGTGTGCGAGATTGGGAACAGCTGCGCAGCGGACGCTCTATTCTCGTGACGGAAGCTATCAATCTTTTACCTTATCTAAAACTTAGCGTACCTCTCTCCCTCCGTAATATCGACTTTGACACTTTCATCACGTTCGAAGAGCTTAGGAACCACGTTCCCTCTCTCAAGAATGAACTTTGGTACGATGTATTCGATGGTTTGTCAGTGAAGGAGCGTAGTTACATTCGTGCGATGCTTCGACGCGGCGAAAAGATAACAAAAGAGCCACGGATTAGACTCTCTACGATTCATGCAGCTAAGGGAGGGGAGGCAACAAACGTTGTTCTGATGACAGATTTGTCTACACGAGTCTACAACTCGTTCCAGAAAAACCCTGACGACGAATCACGAGTGTTTTATGTTGGCCTGACGAGGGCGAAAGAAAACTTATTTTTAATTGAACCTAGGACTGCTAAATACTTTCCAGTATAAACTCCTTTACTTTGGAGTTAGTCTTAAAGTAAAATTTTTATCCGTAATAAAGGAGAAAGATATGGCATCTATAAGAAAGAAGCTGACCGTAAACGAGAACGACAGTAAAAATACCCGCATGGATATCGCTAGTGCTGGTGTTCTAGGAAACTGGCGTCCTGATGAGCTGACTCATATCAGTCGGTTTGACAAGATCTCTTCACTTTGCATCGAAGAAAGCAACGAGCTAGGCAGACCTGTCGATGTTCTCGAGATTGGCTGTGGCGAGCTGTGGGTGTTGCGTAATCTGTATAAAGCCTACACGGTGAAGAAGTCAGACGTTATCGCAAGCTACCACGGTTTCGATATCGACCCTGCTGTAACACAAGAACTACCGTGGTGGTCCAATGGCGGAGGAGAAATTAGCGAGTCGCAATGGCTCAAGAATTTTAACGCTAGGATCACGGTCCAAGATCTGACAGTCAACCCTAAGTTAGACGAGCCTGATGAGTCGAAAGATTTCTGCTGGTCCACTGAGGTCATCGAGCATATGAAACCTGAGTTCGTTCCTCCATGGCTCGACGAGTTAGATCGAATCACCAAACCGGGAGGTCTGATCTACATTACAACTCCGAACCATGACGGGTCTAACGACAAGTTACCCGAGGACCATGTGTATGAGTGGGGTTTCGAGGAACTAAAGAACGAGTTAGAGAAACGTTGGGAGCTACAGTCTGTTGTCGGGACTTTTATTCAGATCCCTAAGCTAAGGAAAGCGATGCGCGAAGGTAACGGCTGGACTAGCGAGCAGTTCGAGATGTTGCAGAACAGGTACGGGCGACAGTTTCTGAGAATGGTTGCAGCAGTTTTCTACCCTGAAGTATCGAACAACTGCGCTTGGATTCTAAGGAAGATATGAAGTTTGCAAAAGCACAAAAGGGGGAGTGTGTAGTTTGTACAATAAAGATTCCAAAGATGTTAGATAGTTACAGCCCTGAGCCAGTGCTACCTGATACTGAAGGGAAGTGTTGTAAAGATTGCTACATTTCATTCATTCTACCGGCTAGACAAATAAGAAGCAGATATGGCGTTCTTGCAAGATGGTGTTGATACATACCTCTACTGGATAGAGGAACGTGAGTCGATACGAAGAAAGAAAGAAGAACTAAAACTAGAACCACCATGGACTGATGATAAAATCCTGCAAGAGTTCAAGTTTTGTCAAGTATTCCGCGAGGATGATCGTACGTCACGATGGTTTCGGGAGCACATCAGAGCACCCCTCCGCGACCGACCCGAAGTCGTCATGGCTACGATCATCTTCCGGTTTTTTAATCTAATCGAGACAGGTAGAACCCTGCTCGCTAACGACTTGATTCTAAACTGGGATCGTGAACGAGCTATCCAGGAAGTCAAGAAGCAACCGAAGTGGGTCACTGGTGCTTATATCGTCAAGACTCCTAACCGTATGGATAAAGTCACGGGTGTTGCTGAATGTGTCTCACATATTTGGGCGGATCGTAAAAATTTAGTTGCTGCGCTCCGAGGAATGAGTAGGTTGCAAGAGGCTTGGAACTACTTACTTCGCTATCCCTACATTGGACCGTTCGTTGCTTATGAGATCGTTACTGATCTTCGACACACATGTATCTTTGACTGTGCTGACGATATCTTGACATGGGCGAACGCAGGACCGGGAGCCATGCGCGGCCTCAATCGACTCACGGGCCGTGACTTGAATTTTTCTAGGCGCACACACGATTGGAACGGTGAGATGCAGGAGCTGTTCTCAATCTGTAACGATCGCCTTGATATGAGTAAGTTCCAGTGGGACTTTGAAATGCGAGAGATAGAAGGAGGACTCTGCGAGTTCGACAAATACTCTCGAATCAAAAATGGAGAGGGGCGTACACGCTCAGTGTATAACTACAAGGAGCGGCATAAACCCCTAGTTGAAGACGCATAGAAAGGAGAGCGGTATGGGAAAACTTAAAGAACATTGCCTGAGTGTTCTCGAGGACCGAGGTGATGAAGTTCTTGAGCACTACGACAGGTTTCTAATCTTCGCTTGGAAGAACCGAGAGATGCCTAGCGGATATCAAAACGCCATCAACTATATCTGTAAGCGTACAGGTCTTGGTGCGATGGAAGTGAATTACATATTAGAGCAGAGGATAGATAGTCTATATGAAGGTTATTAGAGCAGAGAATGTAAACCATGCGTACTATCGCGGACTTGATTTGTTTCAAGTACCTGTCAATTACCGCAGACAAGAAAGCCGAAACGGTGTTACGCTAGAGTGTAACGAACCAGTTACCACCGTCTATAGCAAACCTTGGCAGCGTGTTCTGTTTGATAAGACGCGAGACGCCAACCCTTTCTTTCACTTGGTTGAAGCAATCTGGATGATCGCTGGGCGTCGAGATCTAAAGACAATCATTCCGTTTAACTCAGGTATGAGTAATTTTTCTGACGATCACGAGACCCTGAACGGGGCTTATGGTTATCGATGGCTTCTACACTTTGGCTACGACCAGATAGAAACGTGTGTGCAAATGTTGAAACACGAGCCTGACTCACGGCGCGTTGTCCTGCAGATGTGGGACGCGGTCCATGATCTCGACAGCCCTAGTAAAGACATTCCTTGTAACACCAATATCTTCTTCAAGATTCGAGAAGGAAAGTTAAACATGATGGTCTGTAATCGCTCCAACGACATGATCTGGGGAGCTTACGGTGCAAATGCAGTCCATATGTCGATACTTCAGGAGTATGTCGCAGCTGCAGTAGGTGCTGAGATCGGCGAGTATCGGCAAGTTAGTGATAGCTTTCACGTCTATGAGAACGAACTTTGGAACCGTGTAAAAAGCACAGAGTCTCCTCTAGCGCCCTTGGCAGGAATGACTTTGATTCCTCCGTACCCCGACACCATGCCTGTGGTTGAAGACGCTCCCGTATTTTGTCTTGAGTGTGAGACGTTTATAGAAAGACTTGATCAGTTCAACTGGAATAAGCCTGAAGATGCAGACCGTTTATTCTCTTCACGATACATGAACTCATTTTTATCTAAAGTTTTGCAGCCGATGGTTAAAGCATTTATAGCCCATAAGCAGGAAAGAAATTATGTCAAAGCCGAGCACTATCTTGGAGAGATTGAAGCAGAAGATTGGGAAATCGCCTCAAGAAACTGGATCGAAAAGCGAAGAGCCAACTACGAGAAGAAGCATGGATAAGAAATGGGAACAGATGCGAGACATCGCACAGCAAGACTTACTGCAGCTCATCGAAGCTGAGAAATCGTACGGCGATTCGTGGCGCAGACGAGGAGGAACAGGAGCCTTCATGATGTTAGCTCGTAAGTTTGACCGTATCGAGCAACAGTCTAAGACGGTTGGGTGGGACGTGTTCGAGGCTGCTCAGAAGTACAGCGGCGAGGAGGGCGTTCTTGACGATATTGGAGACTTACGACGATACTTACTTTTAGTTGACCACTACATTCGCTTCGGAGGAGAGGAACCTAAAGCGTTGGAGTGGAAAGAGGATGAGTAAGCAGCTACCCCTAATCACACCAGAAAGCGACTGGATACCTCCTGAAGTTCTACCTCGATTCGATGGTCATGAAACGTTGGCTATCGACCTTGAGACTTACGATCCTAATCTACTGAACCGTGGTCCGGGTTGGGCAACAGGCGATGGACATATTGTCGGTATCGCTATCGCCTCAGATTCTTGGTCCGGTTATCTACCGATACGTCACGGTGGAGGAGGCAATCTCGACGAGGACATTGTTCTACGTTGGGCGAAGCGCACTCTATCGAACCATAAAGGCAAGATTATTTTTCATAACGCACTCTACGATGCAGGCTGGTTGCGTCGAGAGGGTATTGATCTATCCGGTCCTATGTTTGACACGATGTTTGCTGCTCCGCTTCTCGATGAGAATCGATTCTCTTACTCGTTAAATAATCTCGGACGAGACTACTGCGACGAACAAAAAGACGAGAGTCTACTTGAGGAAGCTGCGAAAGCGTGGGGAGTAAACCCTAAGTCTGGAATGCATGAACTTCCCTCGCGGTACGTTGGTCCCTACGCCGAGCAAGATGCAGTTCTCACACTAAAACTGTGGGATCAGCTCGACACTCGGATACAAGAAAATGGTCTCACAAAAATATTCCAGATGGAATGTGACTTAATTCCTTTACTTCTGGAGATGCGATGGCGAGGTGTTCGCATCGACACAGACAGAGCTGAGCAAGTCTGTGAAGAGCTGTCGATGCGTGAGCAGCAGCTCATGGTTGAGTTCCGCAGAAAGTTTGGAACTACTGTAGAAATCTGGGCTAACGCCTCGATTGAAAAGGCATTTAGACAGAATAGTTTGTGGTATCCGAAGACCGCAAAAGGTATGGCCAGCTTCCAAGCACCGTGGCTTGAGGCCCATGAACACGAGCTGCCGAAGATGATTGTACAGCTTCGCAAGCTCAACAAAGCACGGACAACTTTTATCGAAAAGATGGTTCTTGGTCACGTAGTTGACGGTCGTATTCATGCTGAAGCCCACCCGCTGCGCAACGACGGTGGTGGCACAGTTAGTGGCAGATTCAGTTACACAAACCCGAACCTACAACAAGTTCCTGCACGAGACCCAGAGTTAGGCAAGATGATCCGCTCGCTCTTTCTTCCCGAAGAGGGGGCCGAGTGGGGCGTTTTCGACTACTCGCAACAAGAACCGAGGCTCACGGTCCACTACGCCCATCAGCTCGGTTTAAACGGCGCTGCGGACGCCGTACGAGCTTATTCGGAGGAAGGCGCAGACTTTCATCAGATCGTAGCGGACATGGCTGGCATCCCTCGTAAGCAGGCTAAGAATATAAACCTCGGGCTGACTTACGGAATGGGTCGCAATAAATTGATTAACGAGCTAGGGCTAGAGGAAGCTGAGGCAGTCGCTCTACTAGAAACTTATCATCAACGAGTTCCTTTCGTTCGAGCGTTACAAGCACAGTGCACCCGAATCGCAAACGAGCGAGGATACATCACGACTCTTGGAGGGCGGCAGTGTCGCTTCGACTTGTGGGAAGCAAACACAGGCGATTCAACTCCTTTACGAGAACCAGAGGCTCGTGAAAAATATGGCGATGGAATACGACGTTCCTACACCTACAAAGCCTTGAATAGATTAATTCAAGGGTCAGCTGCTGATATGACTAAACTAGCGATGCTCGCTCTATGGAAAGAAGGCTATGTTCCGCACATTCAGATCCATGACGAGCTGGACTACTCGGTCTTCAGTGATAAAGATAAAGAAACGATAATCCATGAAATGTCAAGTTGTGTTGATTTATCAGTTCCTCTGATTGTTGATGCAGAACTTGGACAAACTTGGGGAGAGGCAGAAGAATGAAAGGTATAACTGAAGAGCAACAAAAAGAACTTACCGAGCGGTATGCAAAAATGTATCACCTCTACACTAACACTGACTCTACTCTACAAGAAATCGGAGACATGTTCGGTGTGAGTCGGCAACGAGTCTTTCAGGTTGTTCAGCGATGCAAACTCGGTCAGGGTGATTACTATGGTGGAGGAAAAATAGCTCGCCTAAAATGGAAAGAGATCAGTGAAAACACTAACTCTACCGCTCAAACTTGGACAATCTATCAAGACTGGCTGAAGAAGTTCAAAATTAAGATCGCAAACAACAATAGAAATTTTGCATTTTACCGAGGGGTAAAAAATGCCGAAAGAGAGTCTACTGTGGAAACAACTCAGGGATAGCACTCAGGGAAAGATTCATTGGCAAAGAATCGAATCAGGAATCACGGCGTCAGGAATTCCAGACTTAAATGGTTGTTCGCAAGGCAAAGAAGTCTGGATCGAGCTGAAGGTAGTGAAAGGCAATCAGATCGGACTACGACCGATGCAAAAGGCTTGGCTCTACAAACGAGCAGAGGCAGGAGGGAACTGTTTCGTGCTTGCGAAGAAAGACAAGACGATCAAGCTCTACAGCATAGCAGCGGATATAGAACAGATCGAAAACCTAACATGGAAGAGTGATGCTGATTTTACGACTGACGCGCCATTTAATTGGGCCGGGGTCGTGGCCGCTCTTGGCTTGTAAACTACTCCTTTACTTTCGCTTTAGTCGCGGCTAAAGTACGTAATAGGTAGCGTGACAGCGTTACCAAAACCTAGAAAGTAGAAACTAAAGGAGACCATTATGGTTGCAGCAGTAGAAACAATGGCGTGGACCGGAGAGGTTCCTTGGCACCGCGAAGGTGTAAAGGTAGACCCCAACCTCACGCCACAAGAAATGATGATTGCGGCAGGACTTGATTGGACCGTGAGCAAGCGTCCCGGTTATACAATCACGACTCCGGAGTACGGCGCAGACGGTATGCAGCTTATGCAAACGCCTAGTAGCTTCTTTATCGTACGCGATACCGATAACTCCATCTTGTCCCATTGCGGTCCTAACTATGTCCCAGTGCAGAACGAGAAGATCTTCAAGTTCTTCAGCGACTTCACAACCGCTTCAGAGATGTCAATGGAAACAGCTGGCAGCTTGCGAGGTGGTAAAAGTATCTGGGCTTTAGCAAAACTGTCCGACACGTTTGAACTTCCCGGCGAAGACGTTGTCAACGGTTACTTGCTTCTACACCAGCCTCATGAAGCTGGTCATGCACTTACCGCGAGATATACAAAAATCCGTGTTGTGTGCAACAACACCCTTCAACTTGCGTTCGCGAGCGGCAAAGCTCACTTCAGCATGGCGCACATTAAAGAGTTCAACGACGAGGTAGCACAACAAGCTGCCGAAGCCCTTGGTCTCGCTAATGAGACAAGCACTATGTTCAAAGAGTCAGCTGAGTTTCTTGCGAAGAAGAAAGCTGATCACAGCAACGTTCTCGAGTTTATCGGAAGGCTATACCAGCCTGACGTTATCGAAGAGCGCCTCAAGAATGCAGAACTACGCGAGAAAGGTGAGAAGATCGGTATTGAGCCGCCCCTCATGGACGACTTTAACCGCATCACCCGCAACGTAGTTCAAGCCCTTGACGAAGCTCCCGGTGCAATGTTGCAGTCAGCCCGAGGAACGTGGTGGGGTGCTTTGAACGCTGTTACGTACGTCGAAGACCATATGCGCAGCGGCGAGAACAAAGTGTACAACGCTTTGCTCGGTCCGGGTTCCAAGCGAAAGGAACGCGCATACAACATGGCGCTTGAATACGCAGAGGCGGCATAGTATGGGTGAAGTAAAAAAGCTACATAACTGTATCATCATCGATGCAAACTTTGCGAGCGAACTGTGGGCGACCCTGCTAGAGAAGCAGGGATCGCTCCCCGCAGAGCAACTCGCAGCAAACTTGTCGTTAAAAATGTACGACCAAGACTGCGGTTTTTCCGACGAGGTATTGAACTCTATCGAGGGTACACAGTCCTACGACGAGATCATCCGCGAGTGGGCAAGCCCTGTCTTAGAAAGAATGAAAGAGATGGAGGAAGCTAATGGATGATTGGAGTGATATCAAGCTCGATAAGAATGTACCGTTACCAACGGACGTTCGGAACGTAGCTAAATACCCTTGGGATAAGTTTGATGTGGGTAACAGCTACTTTTTCTCAGTCGAGGAGGGAGAAGACACTGCCAAGCGATTGAAGAATCGTCTTGACCAGTCTACTCGAACATTCGCCAAGAAGCAGGAACCAGAGTGGAAGTTCACTTTGCGTGTGCGACTAGAGAATGAAGAGAGTGGCGTCAGAGTCTGGCGCGTCGCCTAAGTGCTTTACTTTCACTTTAGTGTCTAGTAAAGTAGTTTGTACTGCTAAGAAATTAGTAGAAAGTAGAACTCAGAAAGAAGGAAACGATTATGGCTACAGCCAAAACGAAAGCAGCGCCGACTGCTAAAAAAGCGGCACCACGCAAGAGCGTGACGAAGTCAGTTTCTAAAATAAAAACTGCACCCGTTACAGCTCTTGAAATCCCTGCACCGATAGCGAAGACTCGCAAGCGTACAGCTCACAAATTTTCGTACACCGGAAAATTGGCAGCGGACACAAGGCCACAAACCCCACAGTTTGTAGCTCTGATCCACGCTATGCAGGACATCGAGGATCCGACTTTCGATTCGAAAGATTTTGATCTGCATACGCTAGTCAACCTAGCTGTGAAAGAAGGTATCTTGGAAATGAAGCACACCAAGAAGCCAGAACAGCAAAAGACTCGAATCGTGAACTACTATCGTCAGCGATTAGTTGACGAGGGTTATGTCACTCGATGCAACTAGGACCGGGGGCCATATGGCCCCTTTTTCTTTGGAGAAAGATATGAACCTTGAAAAAGTAAGACAAGAGCTTTGGGAAAAAGCCTCAAAAAACCGTGGAAACACGAAGTACGACCAACTCCTAGATTTTATGCGAACCTTGGAGGTCGGCGATTCGTTCTTCTTAAATCTTGAAGACTTTATTGAAGCTAGTGGTGGTCGCGTCGAAGGTAAGACAGAGCAACAATATTATCATCGACTAGTTGCCACGGTGAAGAGACTCGCAAAAGGATTAGATTACAAAATCCAAATGCGCATGAACCGAAAGGATAAAGGTGAACCTGCTGGATACTGGACTTTTCGCGTTTAGTCTTAGGCGTCGGGGTACTCCTTTACTTTCGGGGTACTCCGCGCCTATACTTTAATTATTACGCGCTACGAGAAAGGAGAAAGCATGATTATTCACGGATCCATTACCCACGATTATTCAGGTCGCAAACGTAAGACCGTTGCAACACGTACGCGAAAACGTACGTCTCGATTCGTGGACCTTGAGCCTTCTCTCCCTGCAGCCTACCGACCCAACGAATACCCTTCGTGCACGACTAGCCCTAAGAAAGTCGAGCCGACTGACCAATCCTACCGACAAGAGATCAGTTCCAAGTACACTGTCGCTATACCCTACAACAAGGGTGCGTACCAAGTGATCTCACCAGACAACATCGAGGATATAGGTAAATGAAATTCCAACTAGACATCTACGCACAAATGGAAAACGACGACGATCAAGTTGAACTGATCGGCGGCTGGACCTACGAGACTGACTCACCCAGCGTAGAGAAAAAACTTGAATGGCTGCGCAATATCATGCAGCAGCTTGAAGACACCATACGCGAGCATGAAGGGGATGACGATGCCGTATTACATTCAAAACATTAACCAGCGAGGACCGTATCACTTGACCCGCGTTGTCAAGCGATTACGCGATTTCCAAGGGACCGAGGGCGAGATGTATTCTGTCGCCCGAAGAAAAGAACGACGAGTTCACGATGCTGTGCCAATCTACAAATTCGAAGATGGCAAACTAATAAAACAGTCAGCGCACCTTGTTTGGCTGGAGCTTTCATCATGAATCTATTCTTCACCGATCGAAACGAAATCACCTGTGTTGAAAACCAGTGCGATCAACACGCAGTCAAGATGCCGCTCGAAAGCGCCCAAATGCTTTGCACGGCGCAGCGACGCTACGGTAACGAGGACGAAGAGTTGTATCGAACTGCGTACCAAAAACACCCTATGACGATCTGGGTTGGCGATTCTACACAACACTACGCATGGGCCTACAAACACTGGCTCGCGCTGCTCGAAGAATACACGTACAGATACGACCGCGAGCACAAGAGTTCTCGACTGATTAAAGCCTTAGAGCAGTTCCCTGACGAAATGCCTAACAACGGCTGGGTCGACCCGCCGCAGTGTATGCCCGATGAGTTCAAGGGTGACGATTGCGTTGAAGCGTATCGTCGTTACTACATTCACAAAGCTGAAACTCAGTTCGATATGCGGTGGACAAATCGTCGTGTGCCTTCGTGGTTGCGGTCCAACAACCTAGAATTCCTGGACGTCTACGAAGATGCAAGGCTCACGCCTAGTGCTTTACTTTCAGTTTAGTGGGTAGTAAAGTATATAAATACGGTACTACGAGAAAGGAGAAAGTATGGAAAACGAGTTTATGCACGACCTTGAACTTATCGGTCGTTTAGAGTTTGTTGAAGGTTCCGACGTTGGCGTTACGGCGAAGTATCCTAACGGTCACGGTTTTATTAAAATTGTTGACGACCACGTCTGGTTCTACGAATATAATTCTGAAGGTAAGCCCCTTTGCACTAAGTGCTACTTTCTAAAAGAAAGCGAGGTGTTCCAAAAATGCTAAGAATTATCGAACTTCCCCGATCCGAGAATCCCGAGTTTCAAGAAGAAGGTATTGAACTACCTGTCGAATATCACTTCCACCCCGGCGACCCCGACACAGGGTACGCCGACAGCTACGAGATCATCACGCCGCTGCCCGACTACCAGCATGACGCGGCCCTTGACCATTTATACAAAATTGACGCAGCGCAGCTAGATCGTGACGAATACGAACTAGACCGCGTTGAATGGAGCGACCATTTTGGACGATATATCAAAAATTAGGGAGTTGCTCGATTTGCTCGAAAGCGACTTTACCGAAGAAGAATTGACCAGCTTTGTGTCTGAAGTTCATTTGTTGAACCTTCGCATTGAGCTGCTCGATTGGCGCACGGCCCTTGAAACTGAGGCCCATGAGCCACCCATGAAGCAAACTAACCTTAAATTTGAGAAAGGAGAAAGTAATGAACCGTGAACAGTTCACTTCGAGATACATAGAGGGCTATCTAGGCAATAGCACCGGCAACTCTGACACTACAGCGTTACAGTTGCCGAACGATGTACGTTGGGCGATATCCGGTCTGATGGAAAAAGCCTACAACTACCTGACGACGATCGATCCAGAAATGGAAGATGTACGGTTACTTGAACAGTGGCCCGAGCTTTACACCCTCGCGCTGACGTTCGGTGACGTCAACCCGTTTGTCTCAGACCATCTGATGTATCAGAAGAATCTGCGAATCAGCCCCGCGATGCTGAAAGTCAATGATAAGCGTAGACGTGCGATTGCAGAGTATATGATCGACGAGTGCTACTGCGACGAGAAAGAGTTGAAGCGTTATCCGCTTACCCGAGCAGCCCTTGACGAACGTGCCGATGCCGAAGCCGCCGAGGAAGACGCTGAATTAGCGCAAGTCGCGTGGCGATAGTTTACCACTCTCTAGGGAGGTAGTTTCTGTTGACCGAGCAGCAGCGACCAGTGGTGTGTTCCCTAGAGGGTTCTCGATCACACACCGCTGGACTCGGACCCCGGACCTCAGCCGTTTACTCCATGAGCGGCTGGGGTCCATCCCTTCGATTAGAAAGAGAGAAAGATATGACTGAAGATTTTAGAGCGATAAATGAAGCGTTACAGGTTCGTATTGAAGAGCTGATTGAGCAGACAAAAACCTTGCGCGTACAGCGCGACATTGCACGATTAGAGCGTGACGTGCTTCGTAATAAAGTGCAGGAGGAAACAGCATGAAGCGTAGTTTTTTAGTAGCTGCAGGATCAGGGATCGATATCGGTGGCACCCACTTCCAAGGCCAGTTTTACTCGACGTGGGACAACCTGATTGAACGCCTCGGTTTACCGCATTGCGATGGCGATGGCTACAAGGTTGACGCGCAGTGGATCTTCCAAGAGGACGATGTCATTGCGACAGTCTACAACTGGAAGGACGGACCAAACTACAATAATGGTGAAGGTTCCGTTGAAGACGTGACTGATTGGCATATTGGCGGTCATGACGAACGCGCCGTTGAAATGATCACACGCAAAGTGCTTCCACCGCCTGAAGCGATTGACGACCTGTATATGAGCAGGATGGACTAGTGGAAGACTACTTCGAAGTCCTGACCAACCTGCGCAACGCAGGGACCATGAACATGTTCGGCGCACCGAAGTGGCTTCAAGAAACTTACGGCCTGATC